>Ga0214921_10000289_pt1 | contig 99196 bp, 83 predicted proteins | sample LL1505_MetaG_FD_177992 | JGI IMG/M metagenome (GOLD analysis project Ga0214921, IMG submission 177992) | Freshwater microbial communities from Lake Lanier, Atlanta, Georgia, United States - LL-1505 | ecosystem: Environmental > Aquatic > Freshwater > Lake | place: USA: Georgia | collected... | reverse complement strand
AGCGTAGGATCGTATCTGACCCCGGTCTCAATCCGTCTTCTTAAGTAATCAGAGGGAAGTTTGTCCGCCAGGAATCTTCTTATTAGGTCCTGGAACTCAATCTGGTCGGCGGTTAACTTCATACTTTAAAAATTCCCCTACATCATCCCTAGCAGTCCTTTAACCTCATCAGATGGTTCCCAAGGTGGATTAAAAGTGATCATGACACTTACCTCTTTGACCCCCGGGATCGCCCCTACCTTAGTTTGAACCTCATGCTTTAGCTGCGGTCCAGCAGGACACATCGGAGAGGTGAATGTCATATCGATTACGACGTGGTCACCATCGATTCCGATGTTGTAAATTAGTCCCAAGAACCATATATCGAGATGGAGCTCAGGATCCTCAACGTTCTTTAACGCCTCTACTATGGCGTCTCGGTCAATTTGTGTGATGTCTTCCATAGCAAGCAACTTAACAGCCTCTTTGTCATCAGAACAGCAAAAAAAAGGCGCGGGTCTCCCCGCGCCTTTAACGATGTAACTAGTACACCGTCAGAGGGATATTACAAAACCCTCTCCTTAAGAGCCTTAGCGGCTGTGAACTTAACACGCTTTCTCTTAGGGATATTGATAACCTCACCTGTAGCGGGATTGCGGCCCTGACGAGCCTTGGTCTCGCGAACATAGAGCTTTCCAAGGCCCATAAGAGGAACCTTGTACCCCTTGCGGAGAGAATCCATTACGAAAGCAGCGATATCCTCAACGATCTGCTTAGCCTCAGAACGCTTGTTAAGGCCGCAGAAAGCACGGATGTTCTCTACGAACTCAGACTGAGTGTAGCTGAGGGTCGAAGTGTTGCGAGGCTTGCTCGAAACACGTGCCTTTGAAGCCGGAGCTGCGGTAACCTTACCAGCTGACTTAGCTGGAGCCTTCTTTGCTGGCTTTGCAACCTTCTTGGCGATCTTCATCTTCTTTAACTTCGCTGGCTTCTTTGCCATACGTTTGTCTCCTAAACAAATTGGTATTTACTACCTTTTTCGTGTTTTTTTGATTTATCGAGGTGAAATTTTAAGCTTAGCTTTCGCCTTGCCGAGTCACCTACGACTTCCCCATTCTTATCGATTTCACCCCATTTTCCAAGCTGTTTTTGTCTTTGCTTGCAAGCTGGAAGCTCTATCAACAATGAACTGTCGAGATAATAGTGATACTTTTAGTAATTCAGCAATAATAAATTTTTGCGTTTTCTTGCGAAAAAGCGCGATTCCAGAGCTAAATCATACCGTGAGGAGATGTTGGGGGAAGGAATCACGCGCCAACGGAGCATTTAAACGGAGAAAGACCAGTGTCAGATCCGATAAATCCAGTCAGCATTTCAACTGCTCTCTCAGGATGCGGCATCAGACCGACAACATTGCCAGTCGTGTTAGTTATACCGGCGATGCTGTTAATTGACCCGTTAACATTTACATCCCTGTCGCTATCTATGCGCTTTCCTGAGCCTGAGCAGTACCTCAAAATAACCTGATTATTGGCCTCTAACTCACTGATAGTGCTGAGATCCGCGAAATAATTCCCTTGGAAATGAGCGATTGGACAGGTTAGCATGTCGCCTTTTGACATGCCGGCTGTAAAGAAGGACTTCGTTGATTCAACTGTCAGGTGAACAAAACGGGAGAGAAAGCGTCTCCCGACGTTTTCCAATAAAACCCCGGGCAGTAAACCAGATTCACAAAGGATCTGGAAGCCGTTGCATATCCCAATAACCTTACCGCCTTCTGCCGCGAAGTTTTTTATCCCATCCATGACGGGCGACAGTCGAGCTAAAGCCCCGGTTCGCAAGTAATCTCCATAGGAGAACCCGCCGGGCAGAACTACCAAATCTACATCGCTAATCTTGGTTTCTCGGTGCCAGATCCGCCGAGTTTCCGCCTTTAGAAGTCTACCATAGACGTTCTCGATATCTTGGTCGCAATTGGTCCCTGGAAATACGACAACTCCTACCTTCACGCTACCTCCTTAACCTCGTAACGTTCAATGACTGGGTTGGCGAGTAATAGCTTACAGACATCTTCTACCTGAGTTCGGGCTTCCTCTTTGCCAAGACCATCTACCTCGAGTTCTATGACCTTTCCTACTCGAACGTTTTTAATAGCACCGTACTTCTTGTCTTTAAGCCCGTTCTCAACCGCTTTCCCCTGAACGTCTAAGACACCTTCCTTGAGTCTAACCAACACCTGAAAACGCAAGCTCATAAGTATCTCCTAATCTTAATTTAACGCACGAAAAACAATTCGGTTTACTTCCTTTAGATAGCGCCGCAAATCGAAGATAGCCTCCAGTTTCTCCCCGGGAAGCGTCTTGGTTATAAGCGGGTCTTGCTTGGCCCTCTCAAACAGGGACGCGCCACCATCAAAGGCCGCCAATGCGTGCTTCTGAACCAATGCATAAGCATCTTCGCGAGTCATTCCCGCATCGACTAATGAAAGTAGTAGATGCCCAGAGAAAACAGTACCACGGGTCATTTCGAGATTATTCATCATCTTTTCAGGAGAAACCACCAGATTAGTCACGACCCCCGCAAAACGCCTCAACATAAAATCAAGTGCGATGCAGGCATCTGGAACAGCAACGCGCTCTACCGAGCTGTGGCTAATATCTCGCTCATGCCACAGAGCTACGTTCTCAAAACACGACTGGGCATAACCTCTTAGCAGCCGCGCCAAACCACAAAGATTCTCTGTAAGGATGGGATTACGTTTGTGCGGCATAGCCGAGGAACCTTTCTGCCCGGGCGTGAATCCCTCCATAACTTCGCGCACCTCAGTTCGCTGCAAGTGGCGTATCTCAACCGAGAAACGCTCAATTGACGAACCTATCTGAGCTAAACATCCCATAAATTCCGCGTGTCTATCGCGTGCTACAACCTGGGTTGCTACTGTCTCCGGACTCAGTTCGAGTCGCGACATAACTAGCTCTTCCACCGATGGATCAATACCGCCGTAAACACCCACCGCGCCTGAGAGTTTGCCAACAGAGATCGTATCAATAGCCGCCACTAATCGCTGATGTTGCCGCTTAAGCTCAGCATACCAGCCAGCGAGCTTGACCCCGAATGTTGTCGGCTCAGCATGAATCCCGTGAGAGCGGCCGATACACGGGGTGCCCTTAAACTCCATGGCACGGCCCTTAATCGCCTCCATAAGGATCTTAAGCTGCTGCTCTAGCAGCTTTCCCGATCTTCGCATTTGAACAGCCAGGCAGGTATCCACAACATCGCTTGACGTCATACCTTTGTGCATATACCTGGAGAGAGGCCCGACATATTCAGCTACGTTTGTTAAGAAGGCGATCACATCGTGCTTTACCTGAAGCTCCAGCTCATTCACACGGTCTACAGAGAAGCATGCCTTGGCATTGTAAGCCTCAAGCGCCTCTAGCGGCGCGCCACCAGCTTTCACTAATCCTTCAAGCGCATAGCGCTCAATATCTAACCAGATCTGATAACGACTTTGGTCCGACCAGATATCGGCCATCTCAGGGTTTGTGTAGCGTGAAATCATGCGTTCATTACTACCCCGGGAGCGCTAGCAACATCAAGCTCAAGGCAGGGCAAACTCTCATAAATATTACCGCACAAGAGGGTTTGAAGCCCAATTGAGCGGTCCTGACACTGTTTCAGATAGCGATTGGCTGTATCAAGGGCCAGAGCTGGGGTGTTGCTGTTTTCGCTAAGGTGTCCTAGCACTATATGGAATAGCTCTGGGTGCATTATCTCTTCGATGAGCTGACCTGCAGCTTCATTTGAGAGATGTCCATGGGTTGAAGCTATTCGCTGCTTTAGCTCCCAAGTGTAGCTGCACGACTGAAGCATCTCTAAGTCGTGGTTTGATTCTAAAACGATGGCGTTAGCACCCTTCAAGTGTTCCCGGACAAGCGTAGTTGCCCGCCCTAGGTCGGTGCATATGACCAATTTTAACCCACCTGCGTAGATCGCGAACCCAACCGGATCTGCCGCATCGTGAACCACACTAAATGGCTCTATTCGAGCGTCCCGAATGTAAAAATCTTCTCCTGTCTTAAAGAACTCCTTGGCTCTAGGCTTTGAGATAGCCTCCATGGTCGACCTATTAGCATAAACTGGGAGATTATAACGCCGACTAAGTGTTCCCACACCATTGATATGATCCGAGTGCTCGTGAGTAACGATAATCGCGTCTAAGCTAGTCGGGTCGATTCCCACCTCTGCCAGCCGCTCCTCGGCCTGCTTACCAGACAATCCACAATCGACAAGGAATCGCACCCCTCCAGCCTCTACGAAGACGCTGTTAGCCTTACTACCGGATGAAAGAACAGAAAACCGCATGGGGAGATAGAAACATTTACCAGTCTATGGAGCAATAGGGTACGCCGATTTAAAAAGCTCAGGCGAGTAGTTACAGCGTATCAACTACACTGATAATTGATCGCAGGTATCCGTTTAATGGCCTTCATCGCCTGCGAGTATAGGCGCTTTACGGCTCTGGCCGCTGACTTTCCACGAGCCTTAGAGCCACTCTTAGTAGCGAGATCTGTCGCCGCAACGGAGCCTTTTTGAACTCGCGTAAGTGAAGCCGTCAGACGTTTAAGACTTGATTTCATCTTGATAACAGAGCAGAGGTCTTTTACCGCGCACTTTAAAAAGACCTCCGGTAATTCATCGCTCAGAACCGTCATACCGTCAAGGGATGTTTGTATTCGCTTCGATGCGGCGGCCACTTTCTTAGCCGCTTTAGGGTTCTTAACACTTTCCAAGGCGGCTAAAGAAAGTGCGCGGATCTGGGTCGCCTGAGAATGCACACCCTGAAGGATCAGAGCCTGCTCAAGACTTGAGCATACGCTCCTTATAAAAGTAATAGTCGTTCCCGTAACGATTTTTTCTATACCTGGCAGCGCCTCCGCAGGAGGGAATGTGTATCCGGTCCGACTGGTCGACAAGGCATAGCGCTTCTCTGTTTTCACACCGGGAAAAGAGAACGCCCCACTCGCCGTGGTTAATGCGCTTCCCTGAACCGCTCCGTCAGCGGAATCCCTAACATAGACTATAGCGTTAGCTATTCCAGCTCCTTGCGAGTCTATCACGCGCCCAATTAGAGTTGTTCCAGATGGCAGCTCGGGAAGAACAGATAAGGTGAATTCATCTGAGATCGATGCCCCCTTTGAATCGGTTGCCTTAACCTTAATAACGACATTTCCGACATCGGAAGCAGAAGGAATTCCGCTAAACACCCCTGTGCTACTATTAAACGATAGCCACCCAGGTAAGGCTGCTCCACCTTCTGGAGAGACGGATATAGAAACTGTATCCCCCACGTCAGGATCGAAGAATGTATTACTTGGAATCTGAAAACTAAAGGATCCCTTAACCCTCACCTGTTGATCCGTGATGGAGTTAAGTAGCTGAGGAGTTGAGTTAGAATAGAACGTACCTGCTCCAACGATAACCACTGAGTCTACTAGACTATCGCCAGCATCGGCGATCGCAAAGGCAATCGTGTTAATCTGATTAGGCTTTACCGTGGCGTCAGCCTGCAGAATGATACTGGATCCGCGTGGGGGAACGTTATAGTAATCGTTAAGACCAAGCGCGCTTCCGCTCTCAAAATATGGTCCCGTTGATGTTATATTGGTTACAGTAACCGCGTTGCCATCGGGGAGTAACGCCACATTAGCCGCCGAGGTATTACCGTTAACAAATATACCAAACGCGTCGCTGTAATCACCCCCAAAGTACTCGGCGGAGATAAATCTGAACCGGAACGAGATCCGATCTCCAGTTGGAATAAAAGAAAAAGAGAGAACCGCGGCGTCATAAGTCGTGCCGCTGAAATATGTAGGACTTCCGGCCTGACTATTTTGCGTACTGGGGTAAGAAACGCCGACAAGATTTGTAGCCAGTCCAGTTGAGAGAAAGATACCCGAAGAGAATCCTAGTGCAGCGTTGCCACCGGTAAATGTACCAGCCGCGACATTAGATCCGGTAAAGGACGCGTTTGATGTCGTAACGCTAGTACTGCCTGAGGTTAGCTGACTCACCATATCAGTAACGGTAACAGCCCCGCCCGATAGTGGTGATACAGAAACCTGTGCGCTAGCAGGGAACGCAATCAAAAATGTAAAAATAAAATAGCTAACGGCCCTAATCAGCTTCACGTTTGCCCTAGATATGGTGATATGGCTCAACTACAATAGATGAGGATCGCCCCTAAAAGGGTGCCACTTTTTTAGGGCGGCGAGGAGCAGCCTTGGCTTACCCTGGGATTGCTCTAGGTTATAGGTACCTATCAATCACATTGGCCGCTCCAATAGCTGGGACCGAGACAGAAGTTTTGTCCCTTAATTTTAACGGCTGAACCGGAGAGACCTTTATTGAGTGCGGCACAATCGTGGAGTTCAGCTCCCCAATCCCGTCCATAAGAGCCTTTAAAAAGACCTCTGAATGTCTAGCGACCGCGCTATCAAGATTCACAGTAATAACCGTCGGGTTCTCTGAGCTAAGGGCAGATACCTGATTGGCTACTGAGAAGTAGATTAAAGATGCCAGAGCCTTTCCTCCACGTTCATGCAAGGTGCTAGCGAGTTTCCTCATAAGCGACTTCTCACTATCCCTGAGACCCTGATCAGTTAAAACGTCCTGGGGGAATTCATCATTACTTCTAGAGTTCGCCAATTTCGATATTTGGCTTGCGGAGAGCTTTAAACTATTTTTATCCGTACTCAGGCCTTTTAGGCGCGAGTGAGTCCTTATATCCCCTGCTGGGCCTTCTAAAATCTCCTTTAAGTTGAGGCTGAATAACTCAGGTATGCACCCATCACCCCCTGCCGTAAGTCTCTCCACCGGAATGCCGCCTGGATATTGCCTCGCTTCGGCTATTGAGAGGAATTCCGGAGATATTTTGAAGCGATGTCCCGACTCGCTGTTAAAGATTCTAAAAGATCCGTCAGATTGACGTATATTCAATGTAGTGTTTGTGCCGGTAGAGCATATTACTCCGGAACATGCATCCATCTGAGTAAAGACAGTATCGTTGCTGATTACCAGTTTATCAAAGAACACTTCAGCGCCTAGGCCTATCAAAAGGAGGTCATCAATTCTATCACCATCGTTTAGGTCTGCCACGAACGGCTCGCCCTTTACATAGGTAGATTTCTTTCCAGTGACCGCGGCCCCGACTCCGATAAACCCATTTTCCCCATCTAACGGTCGCGCGCTTGCTCCATTTGACCAAACGACTGAAACACCGTCGAACCAAGCGGCAGGCTCGTTCAATTTTTGATTTATCTGCTCCCCTAGAAACTTGCTAAAATCGATCAACGCTTTTTTCGAACCACGAGGAGCTGACCACTCCGAGTTCTTCATGCTGATAAGCTCACGCCAGCTAACATTACCCGCGTTATCAACACTTCTCATCAGAGCTCGAGTATTGGTGCCACCAAAGTCAACGACTAACACTCTCGTATTAGGAACGGGCTCTGCCGGCGCTTGAGTGAGTCCGCTATCCATAAGAGCCCATGGATCCTTAGACTCAAGGGCTGAACAATTAGCATTACGGCCGCATTCAAGAAGCTCTTTAACATCCAGCGTTTTGAGACCGACCTCGTCCATAGCTCGACCGACCGGATAGCAAGTAAATTTATTCATAAGCACCTCGCAAGATACACGCAGCCTACAATACCACGTTCTATTGAGTTAAAAAACTAAGACCATTTTTTTGCAATGGCTTACCATTACAGACCTAACAGTCTGCAACTACGGACATTTTAGGGCGTCTTGTTAATTCACAATCCGCAACTCTCCCTGCTCGCCGTCCTTGGCCTTTAACCTTGCCACCAGGTCATTAGCGATACGCATAAAGACCTGCGCACTAGGGCCTTCTCCGCTTGCTACTGGAGTCCCAGCATCCCCCCCCTCACGAATCGCTAAATCGATCGGCAGTGCGGCTAATAGAGGTACTCCGAACTCTTTGGCGGTCTTCTCCCCGCCACCGATTCCGAAGATCGGCATTACTGACCCGTCAGGCATAGGGAGTCCCGACATGTTTTCGATGATCCCCAACACGTCAACGTTTACTTTCTTAAGCATGTTGATCGATTTTCGAACGTCAGCCAAGGCGACCTCTTGAGGTGTTGTAACTACAACCGCTCCAGCTAGCTTTACTAGTTGCGTCAACGACAGCTGGGCGTCTCCAGTTCCTGGTGGCATATCAACTATCATGTAATCGAGCGCTCCCCAACTAACGTCGGCGAACATCTGATTAAGCGCCTTGTTAAACATCGGTCCACGCCAGATAACAGCGTCGTCTGGATGCCTTAAGAAGAATCCAAGAGAGATGTACTTGATCCCATACTTAGCTGGTGGAATAAGTCGCTCCTCGTGATCTGGAACTACATTTCCTCCACCCATTAACGTGGGAATGCTTGGCCCGTAGAAATCGCTATCGATCAGCCCTACCTTGGCACCCGTCTTAGCTAGCGAGATCGCTAGGTTTACGGCGACGGTAGACTTTCCTACTCCACCCTTTCCTGAGATTACCGCTATTACTTTACCGAAATTATTGCTTTCCATACTAATCCTGTGCGTTTTCTACGTTAGCAGCCTCTTCTCCGTACACCGAAGGCTGCACCCAATCCTCTCCGTGATGCGCCCGCATCGCCTCTCGTTCCAGCAGTGATCTCGGTATCAACGAATCAACCGATTCCCACGGAAGTATTTCATTAAAACTTATCCTACGTGAAACGTAAAAGTCCACCTCAGGAACATCACTTAATATCCTCCGGTTAGTTTTACGCATCAACCATTTCCACCCCTCTTTTTGCCGCTCTAGCTCGATCAAAAGTTTAACAACCCGCCGATCCCCTCTAGATAGCAGCCCCTGGAAGTAGCTCTCTTTAGGCGGCTCGAAACGTAGCTCTAAATTAGGGATGGGTTGGGTTAGTTTCCTGACACGCTCAATTTTTTTGTCTAGCGTTCGTGGGTCTAACATCGGCTCCCATTGGAAAGGCGTTGATGCCTTTGGGATGAATGGATTCACCGATAGCGATACCCAGGCCAGCTTCCCAGTTGGCTTTGAGATCTCAACGACGGCGTTCCTAACCGCAATCGCTAATTCCGCGATTGCGTCGATATCTTCATCGCTTTCAGTCGGTAGTCCAACTATGAAATAGAGCTTAAAGCCACGAATGCCAGCCTCTGCCATCTCTCTAGCAGCGCTTATTACCTGCTCGTTTGCCACTCGCTTGCCAGCAGCTCTCCGCAAACGCTCGCTGCCTGCCTCAGGCGCGAGGGCTACGGTTTTGTATTCACTCTCGGAGATACTAGCTGCAAGCGCCTTTGATACCTTCTGGGACATAATAGAGCTGAGCGATGCTCTTCCACCCTGATCGGCAACGCTCTTGGCGAGTTTTGAGATCGATTTGTGAGACGATACCGCGGCGCCAACAAATCCGATCGCCTCGCTGTTCTCTAAACCAATCTGAACGGTCTCTGTAAGTGTCTCCTCGCTTCTTTTACGTATCGGCCGATAGATATAACCAGCCACACAGAACCTACACCCCATCTCACAACCCCGTCCGGTCTCAGTTAAAAACATGGACTTAAATTCAGTTTCTGGGGTTAGGATCCGCGAATGAGTCTTGAATTTAGAGAGATCCTTTACAAACCTACGTCGTGGCCGCTTGGGCACATCAGCGCTACATTCGTAGTGACTCACCGTCTCGTCGGCATTAAAGATAGGCTTATAGAATCTAGGAACGTAGATGCCCTCAATCTGAGCCAGCTTAACGAGGAGATCGTGACGTGACAAACCGTCCTGCTTTGCCTGGTGAATTGCCGCGATCATCTCGGGAAGAAGCTCTTCAGCCTCTCCTAAAACGCACACATCTAAGAGATCGGCTACAGGCTCAGGATTTAATGTAACGGCTGTTCCGCCAGCAATTATTAGAGGGATCGGAAACTTAGAGTCCTGGGCTGCTTTATCTCTTTCTTCCCATGAATCAAAGAGTAGTCCTTGATTGTTTAACATCCGTATCAGATGCGGATAGTCAGTCTCAAAAGAGAGGCTAAACCCTAGAATATCACAGTCGGCTAAGAGGCGATCGCTCTCAAAGGATCTCCATCGGTCATGTTTTCCAGCAGGGTCATCACCACCGTCAGGAAGGAATCCGCGTTCGACGATCACTCTCTGGTCTCGGGCTAGGATGTCGTATACCGCTTGGAATCCTAAGTTGGACATCGCCACCCAATAGTGATTTGGATATGTAAGATGAAAACGGATATCTCCAGCGCTATTATTATAAGGAACCACGTAGCGCTCAAGGGCCTTTAACTCTCGATTGGTAGGATTCTTAATCTGTGAACGTTGGGTGCTCACTCAAACTACCTCTCGTCTTTGGTTGATCGCGACGTCAGGCTTCTGTAGCTCCGCAAATTAAGCTCAGCGCGACGGGCGTTTAAGCCACTCTGCACCTCCTCACCATCCGAGTGGCCAGGATTAAGAGTATAGGAATAAGAGCTGAATTTTACAGTTGTGCCGTTTTCATTGCGCTGAATCAGATCAACACTTACAGAGTATCGCTCTTTTGAGTTGTTAGTGACCGAGAAACGCCAGGCCGAATCGCCGTGGCGCGAAACAGACCCTGAAATAACTGGTAGCTCCTTGCTGAAGATATCCTCCTCACCAAAGATCTCTCCGACGATACGAGAGCCTGCGCCTGAAACGGAAGCGACCGCCAGAAGTCCGCTTTTGGGGAGTTTTTTGCTGGGCTCGATCCTCTTCAGATCTTCGGCGTAAGCACATACGCTTAAACAAATACATGTGATTGCTAAGATGCAAGAAATAAGGCGCATGGGCTGGAGTTTACCAGGATAGTCGTGGGATAGGAAGGCGTGACGGAGGAAGGCCAATCCCTAAATAACCTTTACATAGCCATTCCCACGTGAACGTGCACGAGCAGGTGCACGACAGACGCTTACGTGCACGGCTGTTACATGTAAAGCCTATTTAGGGATTGCCCCCTCTTCCATCACAGCTTGAGGCCCCTCTACGACCGCAACCTCCCCTACTGTCCACCCCCGAGCGGTTGCACTGGGCCATTCCCGGGATTCGGAGGCCCTCCAAATCGATCGCGGCCATCAACTATAACGCCGATCCCGCTACCCACCACCCCATTACCTACTGTCTGTGGAGTAGGACGGCGATTAACTGGGACAGGTCCGGAGCTTGACCATGTTCTCATCTTCTGTCCGGTCTCGGTAACTATCTCCTCTCCCGGCATGACTGGCGGAAGACGGTCGTTATACTGCCTAGTAGTAGGTCTCTGATATCGGGGGCGCGAAATAGCCTGGCCACCGTCGGCGTAGCAATGTTCAGCTGACAATAGAAATAAAGAGGTGAAAGCCACAAAGACACTCAGGCTCATTGAACTATACGGGACGAGATTCTTCTTGCTCATAATACTAAGGGTATCGCATATTACGACTGCTGGCCAAGAGAATCATTTGAATAGCCTTTTATGCCCCTACCACCATCCGTAACAGTACTAATATCCGGTCGTGGCAGTAACTTAATAGCCTTACACGAGAGGGCAAGCGGCTACCGAATCGGAGCTGTTATCAGCAACAACTCAGACGCCGCAGGCCTGAGATGGGCCGAGGAGCGCGGAATACCGTGCCACACGGTATTGAGGAGCGATTTCCAGAGTCTATCGGATTTCAAGACTGCGGTCCTTCAAGCGGTGATAAAGACATCCCCAGACCTTGTCGCCTTAGCAGGCTTTATGGTTGTACTTCAGCCTGCATTCATCGATGAGTTCGCGGGGCGTTTGATTAATATCCATCCATCTCTCTTGCCGAAGTTTCCGGGCCTCGACACACACAAGAGAGCGCTAGAGGCCGGAGAGTGCGAGCATGGCGCATCTGTGCATTTCGTGGCTACAGGAGTTGATACGGGAGCCATTATAGCGCAAGGGAAGGTCTCTGTGTTTTCATCAGACTCTCCAGAGAGTCTCGCCGAGCGCACCCTAAAGATTGAACACCAATTGTATCCGTGGGTTGTTTCGCAGGTAGTTAAGGGAGAAATATCACTTTGCCGTGATTCAGTTGAGTACAGTGACCTAGTTCGTAGCGAAGCCAACGAAAAAGGATTTATCCTGCCAATGAAAGGAGACTATCATGAGCGAACTTAAATTGACCTATGCTGGACACTCCGCCGTATTCATGGAAATGGCCGGATTGCACATCGCGATAGACCCGTGGCTTAAAGGCAACCCTCTCTGTCCACACAACCTACAGAGTCCCGACAAGCTCGACATAATAGCGCTGACTCACGGGCATTCAGATCACGCCAGCGATGCCGTAAGACTTCAAAAACTCACTGGCTGTAAGATAGCAGCGACTTATGAGTTAGCAATGATTATGATCTCAGAGGGGGTAGCCCCCGACAAAGTGATCCCCATGAATAAGGGCGGTTCCGTTAAGATTGAAGGGGTAACTTTAAGGCTGACAAATGCTTTTCATTCCAGCTCTTATGATGGTAAGCACGGCACCGTTTATGCAGGAGAGGCTTGCGGAGTCGTTGTGTCAGCAGGAAATCACTGCGTGTATCACGCTGGGGACACCTCTCTTTTTAGCGACATGAAGCAGATTGGCGAGCTCTACCGGCCGACAATCGCCCTGCTGCCAATTGGCGATCGATTCACCATGGGACCTCACGAAGCCGCACATGCAGCGAGACTTATCGGCGCATCCGTAGCGATCCCGATTCACTATAAGACCTTTGACCTTCTAACTGGCACAGCAGAAGAGTTTAAGCACCAATGTGCCACTCATAAGGTAGAGTGTGATGAGTTGAAGGTTGGAGAGAGATTTACGTTCTAGAAAAAAATGGTGCCCAAGAGAGGACTTGAACCTCCACGACATTTCTGTCACCAGCACCTCAAACTGGCGTGTCTACCATTCCACCACCTGGGCATTTCCTAAAGCAGCGATTTTAAAATCGCTGCCTTACTAAAACTCCAATCCTTCGGCGCTATCCTACTTCGCCTGAGCGGATTCGGGTTGCGCTGGGGCTGGCTGAGCTGGCGCTTGCGGCGCGCTCTCTGCTGCCGTTCCAGCGTTCGCTGCCGCTTGAGGTGCGGCAGCTGCTGGTGCTTCTTGTTTAACACCGAGAGCCTCAAGATTGAGACCCTCAGTTATATCAGTTCGTGAGCCGGTGACACTGCCACCGGTCGCTGCTAACCTAACCAAGAGAACTGATGTTAGCATGAAGCAGATCGCAATTAAAGTAGTTGTGCGCACAAGTAGCGACGAAGCGCCACCAACTCCGAAGAGTGAGCTCGAACCACCATTTAAAACCGCACCGGCGTCGGCTCCTTTGCCCTGCTGTAGCAATACCAAGCTAACCAAAATAACTGCTAGTATTATATGAACGGCGAGAACAAATGTGTACATATCAGATTACCTTACACGGCTTTAGTCGTCAGGATACTAGCATTCATTTAACTCTGAGGAAACACACCTGTCTAATGCAAGGTGGCAACTCCGCGGCCGATCGTTATCCAAACCATTCCGCCAACAAAAGCTACCAGCATTAGCGGAACAAGCGGAGCCGTAAGCCCCGTGAAAGCAGATACTAGAACCATTAGGCCACCGAATCCCGATAGGAGCCTCAATCGATCCACTGTTCGGCTATGATCGCGACACTCCGTCAGAAGATGCTCTAATGGGGCTATCTCTGGAGTAAATGCTACCATCGTCCCCTTCCTTAGAGTCCCCTCGGTGCTGTTAAAAATGGTCATCTCTCGTGTGGCTGTCTGCCCGATCAGGTCTGATTCATCTCCACGAATGAGTAGCGTAGTATCTCCTAACGCACGAGCTACACCTGAGCTCTTGGAAACAGTAACCGCTCCGTTCCAAATAGCACTAGTATTATCACTTGGCACGATTGCTGACTGATTAAGTGCGACATGAAAACGTGCGACGATATCGTCTCCAATCGCTACTAATATTACCCTTTCAGCGCCTGCAACAACACCGGCGACATCAGTTGAGCCATCGCTTGGCTGCACCATGATACCTCTTTCTACGAGGAAATCTTCGCTACCGATCGAGATCTCAACTCCATGCACAACCCCGCAGATACCACGGTCCTGATATTCCCTAAGGTCAACGACCCGCTCTACCGACGGAGCGCCACCGTGACGCCTACAATATTCACCCGCTGCCACCAAGAAGCGATCTTCAGATCGCCCCAGCAAGGCACTTAGGAAATCGCACAGCGCTGGTGTTGAGAGGCGATCATCGAGGACATCAAGAGCGACACACTGGACCATCGAATCATTGCCACTACGAGATGGATCGCACTCAACTGAACTAATCTGAGCCAAATCTCTGCACGAGGTTGCCCCTGTTAAAAGGTACCCGCGCGAAATCCAGCGGCGAACAAGACCTCTACGCAATCCATAAAGAAGGCTGCTTACCTGACAAACCGCGCCGAAAAGCGCCACTGAACCAACTGCCAGAAGAGCACTCACATGACCTGGAGACCTCTCGTTCCAGAATATGCCAGCAGCGAGCGATAGAAACAGGATCGCCATTGCAGACCAACGCGAAGCCTTAAAGTCCTCGCGCTCCAACCCTCTCTCTGCCTCTTGAAGCATCGGGCTGATGAGGCTCTGGACCTGAGTTAAGCAAGCGTCTTCGTGATTTGTAAGAGCTACGACGTCTGCTGTTCCTGCTAGCACCTGAGAGCCTGCGCAGACGATCTCGTCTTCCTCTCTAACTCTAAAGATGGGGAGAGGTGATAGGTTTCGCTCGTCTAGAGCTAGGCAGCCCTTTACTATCCGGCAATCCGCAGTTGCCAAATCCCCTGCCTTTAAAACGATCTGCTGTCCGACTTTAATTCCTTTAGAGACCGCGATGTCATTGATATACAGGTAAGAGGCATCGTTACGCGCCGAGCGACTACCTAAAATAACAACGCCCTTCCCCAAAAGAACCGTTGCCGTCGCGAGCCCCGGCGCCGCAACTAAAAGCGGAGTGATAATAACTCCTGCCGAACCGAAAACCGCTGTGAACACTCCAGCGCAACAAGCCAACAGGCCAAGCAGCGGTAACGGGTCAAATACCGAACGCTCGTCAGCCTTGGCCTTAATAAGAGTGAAAGACTCTGCGGCACAAACAAGAGACGCCAATGAGGCGCTCAGAATAGCTATAAGCTTGACCGGCTGCTCCCCGGGCTTCGCGGCCACCATGGAAAAGGCCACTACAGACAAGGCCACGGCCAAGCCCGACAGAACAAAGCGCGCCTTAAATGAGGCGACTCTAGTAGAACGGTTGGCTACAAGTGATGGAATGCTTTCGCCGGGGCCAGATGCCGCATCTAAGGTCCAGCCATTAACCCCTGGCTGAGCGATTACACTGTCTGTATTTGTTGGATCCTGAGATGTTGGTTTATCCGCGGATTTAGACGGACTAGCTACGGAACCCATATACCTTCAGGCGACCCTCCGTTAACAGACGTTTTGATCCCCCAATGAAACATGGGGTTTAGAGAAGCTTACTCGGACTTAGTCTCGCTTCCCTCGGTAGCAGCAGCGCCCGCTACATACTTCTTCTTTAACTTGGAAAGCTTTCTGTCCTCGAAAACAACGTGCTTACGAGCAACGGGATCGTACTTACGAAGCTTTAACTTAGCCTCGCCCTTACCCTTTTTCTTGTTCTTGCGGTTTGTATAGAAGAACCCGGTTCCCTCAGAAGAAACGAGGAAGAATGTGTCTTTTGCAGCCTTTGCCATAAATTTATCCTTAGGACGTTACCTCAAACCCTCTTTCTTACCTTAAAACGCGAGAGGTTTCAAGGTCTCAGGGGTAGCGAAACTAAACCGAACCACCTGAAATCTTTAATAAGCATGCTTCTGGTGGCCCCGCACATAAACCAATGGTGAACTATGTCCAGCCTCCTCCCAGGGCTCGATACAGGTTCACGTATGCCACCATCTGTCGCTTCTTGGTCTCGATAAGCTCAAATCTCGACTCAAGAGCGTCTCTTTGCGTTAGGAGTACCTCTGTGTAATCTGCTCGCGCGGCATTGAAAAGCACGTTGGCAATTTCAATCGATTTGGTGAGAGCCTGTACCTGCTTTGAACGTAGGTCATAACTAGACCCTAGGTTTTTTACGTTCGAAACCTGATTCGATACGTCAATAAAGGCCCCCAGCACCGTTCTCTCGTACCCAAATATCGCTTGAACCTGCTTGGCATTAGCATTTAAGTAATCAGCAGTTATCGCGCGCCGATTCAAAAACGGCCCAGTCAAATTTCCAAACAGGTTGTATATCAGCGATTCCGGCGAGGTCAGAGTGTCTCGCAACCGGTAAGCTTCATAACCCGCCTCTGCTGATATGTTTAACGACGGATAAAAGGCTGCCTTTGCCACCTGAACATCTAGGTCCGCCGCCGCGATCTCTAGCTCGGCTTGCCGTATATCCGGCCGATTCTCAAGGAGCTGTGACGGTAGTCCGGCCTGCACCACTCGAGGAGCTCCGGAAACGAAGGCCTGGCCGCCACGCGCGATCGATTGCGGAAAACGCCCTAAAAGAAAGTTTATCCTGTTCTCTGTCTCAATAATTTTCTGTTGTATTTCGTATTTTAAGCTTCTCGTCTTCAGCACCTGTGCCTCAAATCGGCGGATCGCCAATTCAGTCACGCGAGCTGCCTGCTTTTGCAATTTGACCATCTTTAGAGCGTTCGACTGTGTGTCTATGTTCTGCTCGACTATCTCTAATTGGCTATCAAGGGCACGCAATTCGTAATAGGAGTTGGCGACCTCGGCGATCAGGTTAGTTAACAAAAAGTTCCTCCCCTCCTGCGTCGCCAAGAAGCGATTAATCGCTGACTTCTCGGCATTTCGCAGCCTGCGCCAGATATCAACCTCCCAGCTCGCTCGCATTCCAAAGGAATAGTTTTGCAGCGGCTCAGGGAAAGGCTTACCTGGCTTAAGATCGTTATTCGCCTCAAGCGCTCCAAATCGGGTATACCGGCCGGATTTATCAAAGCCAGCCCCCGCCCCTAAGTCAACAAATGGAAGATAGGCTCCACTCCGCGCGGTCGCCTCGTTTTTAGCGATCTCGATCTCTTGCAGGAAGATATTTAACTCCTGATTGTTCGCCAGGGATGACTCAATCAGAGTTATTAAATGCGGATCCTGGAAGAACTCTCGCCAGTTTATTTTAGCTGAGCTAACGGTCTCCTTTGACTCTGGCGCTGAGCTAAAAACCTCCGGCACCTGCTGATTACGCTGTTTTGTAACTAAATCTGGGGTGCATCCCGCGAGGCAGCATGCCGCCACCGCCAGAGCTGTTACTCCGCTCTTCAATGCTGTTTTACAAGTCCCGTTCATGATTAATGTCCCTCCTCACCTTCACTAAGCGGTGAAGTATATTCATCTCGGATTAGCTGCTTACCTTCATTGAGTTTACCAAATATGCAGTAAAGACCCGGGATAACGATTACACCGAAAACAGTTCCAACTAGCATGCCACCAAGCGATGACGCTCCTATCGTTCGATTGCCTATGGCCCCAGGCCCCGTAGCAAACACCAACGGAACCAGTCCAGCTATGAACGCGAAAGATGTCATTAGAATCGGCCTAAAACGCACCTTCGCGCCTTCGATAGCAGCGTCGACGATTGAGGCCCCCTGTTGGTTTTTCTGAATCGCGAATTCAACGATCAGCACCGCGTTTTTACCGAGAAGACCTACTAGCATCACTAACCCGATCTGGGCGTAAATATCATTCGATAACCCCATCAGTCGCAATAGGAAGAATGAGCCGAAGATACCTGCCGGCAGAGAGAATATAACTGCCAGTGGTATAATAAAGCTCTCGTATTGAGCGGCGAGTACTAGGTACACGAAGGTTAATACGACCAAGAAGATATAGATCGCCTCGTTGCCACGACGAACCTCGTCGAATGACAGACCTCCCCAGTCAATATCATAGCCGCGAGGAAGGACGTGCTTCGCCACCTCTTGAATCGCTCTGATTGCCTCTCCGCTACTGTAACCAGGGGCGGGAGATCCTCGAATTGAGGCCGCCGTGTACATGTTAAAGCGAGTTATTTCGTTTAGCCCCTGCTTCTCTTCAATCCTCATAAATGAGGAGTATGGGACCATTTCACCCCGATCGTTTTTTACGTACATGTTCATTAGATCTTCGGGAAGCGCTCTATACTCGGGCGCTGCCTGAACGAAAACCTTGAAGAACCGGCCGAAACGCACGAATCCAAGCTCGTAATTACTACCGATCATAGTCGATAGGTTGTCCATCGCCTTGCCGATCGACACACCTTTCTGCATCGCCTGCTGATTATCAATCAGAAGTTGGTATTGCGGATAGGTCGCGGTAAAAAACGTGAAGAGTCCGCGCAATTCTTTACGCTTTCTGAGCGCTGCCATAAACTCATCGTTTACTTTTCCAAGCTCCGTGTAGCTTCCTGAGCTTGTCTTGTCGAGAAGCTGCAGAGCGAATCCACCAGCGGCTCCATAGCCTGGCACAGCAGGAGGCTGGAAGAACTCGACGATCGCCCCGATATTTCTGGCCTTCTCCTCGAGCTCCATAACGATCTCTTCGGATGTATGTTTTCTCTCAGACCACGGTTTTAAGTTAATCAAACAGGTACCCGCGTTGGATCCACGGCCTTGGGTCAAAACCTCGTATCCAGCTAGAGATGATACGGACTGCACTCCATCAATCTCCTCAGCTGCCGCTTGAAGCCTGCGCGCCACCTGATTAGTTTGCTCAAGGGTGCTGCCGGGAGGTGTCTGAATGATGGCATACAACATTCCCTGATCTTCAGCGGGAATAAAACCCGGGGGCATCAACTGGGTCAGAATAAAAATTCCAAATCCGAACCCCCCGAGAATTCCCATCGTGACTGTTCGCCGTGTCACAAGAACCTTCAGCAAACCGACATAGCGCCCGGTGAGCTTCTCAAAGAGTTGGTTAAATTTCTCTATGAAGATGTTAATTGGGGTCCTGCGAACCGGTTGCCCGTGAGTATTCTTTAGAATCATGGCGCACAGAACAGGCGTCAACGTTAAGGCGACAATACCAGAGATCGTAATCGAAGTTGCCATAGTGATGGCAAATTGACGATAAAACACACCAACTGGTCCTGGCATAAAGGATACCGGCACGAACACCGAAACCATCAGAAGAGTAATCGCAATAACCGCTCCACTAATCTCTCCTAATACCTTTGAAACGGCTTGATATGGTGATAGGTGTTCTTCTGCCATCTTGGCATGAACGGCCTCCACGACGACGATGGCATCGTCCACCACGATACCGATCGCCAGCACGAGAGCGAAAAGGGTTACGAGATTGATAGTGAGCCCAAAGAACTGAATAAAGAAGAAGGCACCTACGAGCGATACAGGAACCGCCAACGTCGGAATCAGTGTCGACCGCCAATCTCCTAAGAAGATGAACACAACTAGAGCTACTAATATAAATGCTTCAGCTAGTGTATGCAGAACCTTCTCAATCGACGCGTCAAGAAATCGCGATACGTCATAACTAATCTCGTAGTCCATGTTCGGTGGGAAGGAGCTGCGCTTTAATTCGTCGAGCTTCTTCTTGACGTTATCAATCACCACTCGAGCGTTACTGCCGTAAGATTGATTCAGCACGATCGCGGCAGATGGGTTTTTATCCAGGTACGAATAGATGTCGTAGTACTCACTACCCAGCTCAACGTTTGCTACATCCTTGAGTCTTAAAACCTCTCCCTCAGGATTTGAGCGTAAGATGATGTCCCCATATTGTTCTGGCTGATTAAAGCGTCCCGCATAGGCTAAAACGTACTCTCGAGACTGTGAAAGCTGTCCAGAGGCGCCTCCTAGCCTTCCTGGCGAGCCGATTACGCTCTGCTCGCTCATCGCCTTAAGCACCTCATCCGTGCCTATGTTGTACGCGCGCATCCGGTCCGGCTTTAGCCATACGCGCATCGCATATTGACGGCTACCGAGGATCTCAGCTCGTCCGATACCGGTAATACGCCTCAACTCGGGAAGCATATTCACGTTCGCGAAGTTAAATAGATATTTCATGTCCGCGTTGGGGTCGGTGCTGTAGAGGTTGATATACATCAACATCTGCGGCTGCACGCGCATTACACGAATACCCTCTCGCTGCACTAACGGAGGCAGCTGGTTGAGCATCTGGCTAAGGCTGTTCTGCACATTAACAGCGGCGATGTTCGGGTCAGTGCCTAGATCAAAGAACACCTGAATATTGGCTTCTCCAGAGCTCGTCGCGTCCGAAGACATGTAGCGCATTCCTTGAACGCCGTTTATCGCTTGTTCAAGGGGGATGAGTACGCTGTTAACCAGAACATCCGCGCTTGCGCCTGGATAAGACGCGCGCACAACTACTTGTGGGGGAGCTACGTCTGGAAATTGCGACACTGGGAGTGTGTTGATCGCTAGTATTCCCATGAAGACGATAACTAGGGAATTAACTATAGCGAGAACAGGGCGGTGTAAAAATAAACGGAACATGATGCTCTTAATACCTCATAAAGATCGTGACGCGAGACGAGCACAGCAGTAGTGCTTTTGCGCAAGTCGCCCGTTGGGCACTCCTCTCTTCTCGCATGCTAAAGGACTATAACTTAATTATTCAGCGTATACTTTGAGGTTCTCTAGAACTTTTGTAGGATCTTCTATGACTGGAACTATCACGTCACCGTCATTAACTTTGCGCTGCCCCTCGAGAAGAACCTTATCGTTTAGATCTAGACCTTCCTTGACCAGGAATATGTCAGGGATCTGGCCACTTACTTTGATCTCTTTAGAGCGAACAACCCCATCATCTCCAGCGACTAGAACAAACCGCTTCTCCAAAACCTCGAAGACCGCCTTTTGTGGAACTAACACCGCGTCGCTAACAACTGTATCAACGATCACACGCCCTGTTTGCCCGTGTCTTAGTAACCCGTCTGGATTCGGGAATGTCGCTCTGTAGGCGATATTTCCGGTCTCGTTATTAAAGTCAGCTTCGACCGCTGTGACCACACCAGGATATTTGTAAAGTGAGTTGTTAGCCATTTGTAGTCTAACCTGCATACGGTTAGCCGGATCCGCGCGCTTACCGTATTGGATATACTCAGCCTCTGGAACGTTGAAATAAACCCACATCTCATGATTATCGGAAAGTGTCGTTAGTAACTCACCTTCATCGACTAGGCTTCCCTTCCGTACATGAAATCTCCCCATAATTCCATCAAAAGGAGCCTTTACCTGGGTGAAATCGAGATGAACCTGCGCTAGAGCCATCTCAGCTCGAGCTTTATCAAGATGCGCCTTCGAGAGAGCTAGCTCACTTGGAGCTGTAATCTTTGTCTGAGTCAGCCGCTCGGTATTCTGATATTCTATTTCTCTAAACTGAGCTTCTGCCTCGGCCTTTTTAAACTCTGCCTGATTAAGTCGAGGCATGATTTCAAACATAACCTCGCCTGCTTTAACGGATTGACCCTCATCAACGTGGATGTTCTCTAGATATCCACGTTCAAGAGCCCTAAGCTCAATGTGCTGAATAGCTCTAATCTGACAGACATAATCGCGGGAGACCGTAGTGTCCTTTTTGAGGGGATTAGTCACCTGCAAGTGCGGCTTCTCCATTGCCGACTCGGCATGCTCGCTACACGCGGAGATTCCAAGGGCACAGGCGCCCAAAAAAACCGGGAGCGCGACCTGCGCCATTAAACACGTACATGCATCGAATGCGCCTCTAAAATCGAGGGAATTTAAACTTTTATTGAATACAACGCTAAACATAACTATCCTTGAAAGAATCCTGAGACATACCAGGGCGGCTCCTGACACAGCCTCGCCTAAAAATGCTTAGATAGACGGCGAGCAGAAGTACCAGAGATGCCCAACTAAACTATAGAGACTTTGTTGGTGGACTAGGATCCGCTGCCCAAAAATCACGGGGGTCTCTGGGGATCTCAAAATCGACTAGTCTGCCAGTCGAATGAAAACCAAGGGATGAATAGAAAATATGCTCAATACCCTTATCAGTTTCTGGAGCCGGTAAACCATCGTCCAAACCTCCGCCTGCTACGACTGGAAGCTTTTCGTTGCCATTGACTCTCTCAACTATTTCGGCGCGAGAGCGGCTGTTGTTGCTTGTTCTTGATTCCTCTTCGAGGGTTGGAGGAGTGAGTGCGGAGCAGAGGCCGACAAGTAGAATAGCAACACAAACTAGACCACGGCCCAGGCTATGTTGGAGATTACGGAGACTAAAGCCGGAACAAACTGCTGAATACACAGCTCTCTGGCCCGCCAAAAGGCATCTCAACGAATCCCATAATGTACAACATTCAAACATGTGCACCATCTAACATGGGCCGCATTGTAGGCAAATATGACCTACACAACAAGCCTCTTCATCTATAGAGAATCCGCATTTGCCTGAAAGATGCGTCACATATTCTTCCAAGAGTTGGTATGAGCCAGACAATAAGCAGTGGTGTCTCTCATTTTAATGACAATAAAACACCCAGACTTTCTCAAGTGTAATCAGTGATATAGCTACAGTAATCTCTCAGACTGTCATGCGAAGCGCTATGGATATAGCATTCCCCCCGAATCCGGCCGAATTTACCAAAACTACATTTCCCGCCTTCGAATCACATACTTTGCTCATGGATTGCTGGGCATAAGGAGAATGTCTCCAATTTAGCCCCTCTAAAAGCGCCTTGCCTAGGCTTAAGTTCAGCATTGGAGCGGATCCGTACGTATGTCCAGTAAGATGTTTTGTCGAATAAACAGGCATTTCGCCAAACACTTGAGTGATCGCCGCAAGCTCAGCTCGGTCTCCACGTTGCGAGCCGGGCGCATGCATAACAACTCCGGCTACGGTATCTGCACCACTTAGTCCCGCCACCGCCATACGCATCGCCCGCTCAAACGCCGCACCATCTTCTGATATACCTGTTGGAGAAGGGATTTGCTCCATAGCCCAACCAAGACCAAGCAGCTCCAGGTCCCCAGGAAGAGGCCGATCTCCTTCCTCTAAACGTAGTAACACAGCTGTCCCAGCGCCTTCACCGAGAACCACTGAATTTAGACTGTTTGGGGAGATATCTAGAGCACGGCACGGCCAGGAATCGCGATACTCCGAGTAGATCCTCAAAGCCTTGAGTTGCGCGATTGTGTACGGGGTGAGACACGCCTCGGCGCCTCCAAAGATAGCGGCTTGAGTCATCCCACTAAGAACGAAAGCCCTAGCGACCATAAGCGCATGAGAGGCTGAAGAACATGTCATCGATGTGTTGATGGAGACAATATCAGATCCGTTCTGGGTGCCATTAAGAGCCCCGATCAAATCCTGAGCTACTGAAGATGAAATGTTGCCCGCTGTTGTAACCGGAGAGGTTAGAGCGCTTATCGACTTCGATGAACTGAAGTTATCGAAGCTCCGCTCTAAGGTCTCTGTAGCACCGCGGGATGATCCCAGAGCGACACATCCAATTGAATGAAGATCAAAATTTGCCCTTTTGAGGAAGGAAAAGGTCTCGCGGGCCGCCGCAATTCCAAGGAGAGACACTCGATCAAGACGCCCAAAGCTAGAGCTTCTCCTAATAGCCTCCACACGCTCCTGAGCAGTATCCGCGAGAGGAAAGATCGGCGTATCATCGACACTTGAAAATGTCTTCGACGGGGCCCGTTCAAGATTGAGAGAATTAGTCCAAATCTCGCTATCGAGACCGATCGTAACGCCGATAGATGAAAGAGTGCTTAAGCCCCTAATTACCAGTCGACCTGCATTACTCATTCAGCACCCCACTCCGTGCGCCATGAGTACTACTATCTAGCACCTCTAGAGCGAATATAAGATCCGAGACGGAATTAAATGAATGGATGCAGAATCTAATCCTCTCTGTCCCTGCCGGCACAGTAGGAGCGCGAATAGCTCGAGCAATAATACCGGCCTCATTGAGCGCCTTCTCCGCCCGCAGAGCTTCTAAATTTCCGGATACAATTACCCCTTGAATCTGGGAATCTGAGGGTAGAAATTGGAGACTATCGAAGCGTGCGCTCTGTTTTTTAAACTCCGATATTAGGTTGCTTAGGTTAGCTCTATCGCCATCGGATTGCTCATTTAGTCGATACGCTTCCGCCATAAACTTTAGTGTCACAAGATCTGGCGCAGTTGCATAGATAAAGGAGCGCGCATGATTAATAAGATGCTGGCGAAGCTCACGGCTGCCCAATACGCACGCCCCCTTATATCCAAGGGCTTTTCCGAATGTATTCACACGCGCGAAAATGCGATCATTTAGCCCCAGCTCGGATACTAGTCCTGCACCCTTTGGTCCGTAGACACCATTGGAATGCGCCTCATCCACTATTAGAAAAGCCCCGAGCTCTCTCGCTAACTGACACAGCTCCACAAGCGGGGCCAGGTCTCCATCCATCGAGTAAAGAGACTCCACCGCGATGAAGATATCGCCCCGTGCTAAAGCGGCTTTCTTTTTTAGATCATCTAGGTCGTTGTGCCTGAAAGAGAGCGCCTTTGCGTAACTTAGGCGAATTCCATCGCGCATTGATGCGTGAATAAGCTCATCAAAAAGAATTGTATCACTTCGACCTGCAACAGAGGAAAGCAAGCCGATATTCGCCTCATAGCCGGAGCCAAATAAAAGCGCCGACTCAGCTTGATGATAAGATGCTAGGAACAACTCCAACTCCTCGTGAGCATCAAAATTACCACTGACTAATCGCGAGCCAGTCGCTCCGACTCCGGAAAAATGAGCGCCCTCTAGGACCTTTGATACTGATAACGGCGTCGCTAATCTCTTAGCTATCCCTAAATAGTCATTGGAGCTTAAGTCTGCCCCGCCGCCGTTTAGGCGTAGAGTCCTGTTCGAGCCTGACTGCTCGCGCCTTTCACGCTGAGTTCTCAGGTATTCGGGGATCCTAATCGCCATTGCTAAGTTACTCGAATTGATTTTCCGTAGCGGGATGGGCTTTGCCTTTCCCTGTTCTTCGGGGTTATGCTATCAAAGGACATTCATGGGTGGAAGGAACACACTGTCGATATATGAGTATATTTGAAAATCTCTCCTGGCGCGGACTCATTCAAGACATCTCAGATCCAGAGGCTTTCTCTAAGCTTAAGGCCGGGGATGCGTGTTATATCGGATTCGATCCGACGGCGTCATCTCTACAGGTCGGCAATCTTGTTCAGATTCTTGTATCGATTCATTTAACTAAGGCTGGCCTTAAACCGATTCTGCTCTTTGGTGGAGCCACGGGCATGATTGGAGACCCTGGTGGACGTAGCACTGAGCGAAATCTGATGTCCCTGGATGATGTAGCTCGCAACGTTGCACTACAGGCAGAGCAAGCAAAGGTGCTGTGGCGTAACGCGGGAACTGATGTAGAGCCTGAGATCGTAAATAACATCGACTGGACCAAGGGGGTGTCGTACCTCGAGTTCCTCCGCGACATCGGCAAGCACTTCACAGTGAACTACATGCTGCAGAAGGACTCGGTAAAATCGCGACTAGCTGGCGAGGGAATATCATATACCGAATTTAGCTACATGCTCCTTCAGGCGTTTGACTTTCTGCACCTTTATAAGACTAAAGGTTGCCGTCTGCAGTTCGGAGGCTCTGACCAGTGGGGCAACCTAACTGCTGGATTGGAACTAATTAGACGAAAGGTTCAAGGTGAGGCTTACGCTTTTTCAGTTCCCCTTATAACCAACGCGGAGGGAACGAAGTTTGGAAAGAGCGCCGGAAACGCGGTGTGGCTTGATCCTAACCTTACAAGCCCATACCAGTTTCACCAGTTCTGGTTGAATGTTCAGGATAGTGAGGTGATCAAGCTCTTAAAGGTTTTTACCTTCACACCGCGCGAAGAGATCGAGCGACTAGAGCGTGAGTCTAAAGAGCACCCAGAGAAACGCGAGGCGCAGAAATTCCTAGCGGACACCTTATGCGACCTGGTTCACGGCAAAGCGGCTACAGAGGATGCTAAAAGAGCCGCGGGGGCGCTATTCGGTGGATCCTTGGAGGGTTTTTCAGAGAAACAGCTTTTAGAGATCTTCGCTGATGCACCATCGACTCTACTAAAAAGGAGCGACGCCGAAAACCTCGATGTGCTCTCTCTCCTAGCCCAGACTGTTTGCTCATCAAAGGGAGAGGCTCGCAGATTGGTTCAGGGCGGCGGAATCTATATCGATAACGAGCGAGTGGCCGAACCGACAACACCGGTGACTTCGACAAAACTTATTGAGAAAGGATTCCTGGTCCTAAGAAGTGGCAAGAAGAATTACCACATAGTGAAGCTTGCCGAGTAGTGAGACAGGAGATGACTTCGGAAAGACCGCTATTTAGCAAGGGTGACGTAGTCACTGTTAAATCGCTTGGTCGCTCTGGGGTGGTGATAGAAAGGCTATCCAACGGCTCGTATCGAATATCTTTAGGAGCACTATCAGTATCGGCAAGATCCGGCGAGCTCTCTTTAGAACCGAACGCATCGAGGGCTCCACAGCCCTCACAGGTTAAAGGCAAGGAGCTTATCCGCAAGACCCAAACAAGAGCTCGCTCAGTTAGATCCGCAATAGATCTTCACGGCTTCACAGTTGACCAAGCAACCAGAGCATTGGAGGAGTGGCTCAATCAGATGATTCTCTCAGGTGCTAAACAGGGGAAAGTTATTCATGGTTTAGGCAGCGGTAGGGTTCAGAGAGCCACCCATGAAATATTGGCGCGATACTCGGCCGTACGTGCTTTCAGAATTAATGATGCGAATCCGGGTGAGACGGATGTTTACCTCGCCTAAATAAGCGAGCTTTTTCCTCGCTTCCCTAAAACCTAAGATGCTTAACGGTATGGCCCTGGTTGATTAGCTGCTTTAATGAATCAACTCCGATCCTTAAGTGTCTCTCGACAAAGGTCGCTGTAACCCTCTTGTCGCTCTCTTCAGTTTTAACCCCTTCCGGAATCATCGGCTGATCGCTTACGAGCAACAGCGCGCCTGTTGGTATCTCATTGTAAAATCCTACGGTGAAGATAGTTGCCGTCTCCATATCGATCGCCATAGCCCGAATTTTCTCAAGGTATGCACGGAACTCCGCGTCGTGCTCCCATACTCTACGATTAGTTGTGTAGACCGTTCCGGTCCAGTAATCAGAATCGTGGTCTCGAATTGTAGTGGATACTGCTTTCTGAAGAGCGAATGCTGGAAGAGCTGGAACTTCAGGGGGAAAATAGTCTCCCGAAGTACCCTCGCCTCGAATTGCGGCGATAGGCAGGATTAAGTCCCCTATCTCGTTTTTCTTTTTTAGACCGCCACATTTACCAAGGAATAATACAGCTTTCGGGTCTATCGCTGACAGGAGATCCATAACGGTCGCTGCTGTAGCGCTACCCATTCCAAAATTAATAATGGTTATTCCACCAGCACTAGCGCACTGCATCGGTTTGTCTTCGCCGATAACTGGAACATTATTCCAGTTGGCGAACAGCCGGACGTAGTGACTAAAGTTAGTCAAAAGAATGTATTCACCAAAATCGGATAGTTGTTGTCCAGTGTACCTGGGTAACCAGTTTTTTACGATCTCAGCCTTGGTTTTCATCTTTCCTCACCGTAGTTATCACTCCAAGAATCAATTGATTGCTCTGGCAACCACACGTCGGGATCAAGTTCACTCTGGATCTTTAAGCCTTAAGATATTCAAAGAAGGCCAGTACGAAACAGCGCTCTTATACACAGCGAAGCGGGCTCCGAAGATCCTCATCTGCCGCCTCTCTTTCAACAGCGGTCCGAACAAACAATATAGGCTCCATAGCGCTGCCGTAAAGATCTTATCTGTGGTCCAGACAGGGCCGGTCCAAAGGGTGAGCATAAACGAAAAATAGATCGGCTGACGGCAAATTCGGAATAGACCAGCCGTGCGCAATCCCGGCCAAGGGATCGCTGGCAGTCGCTTTATAACTGACCACCATCCCAGATATCCTAGCTGAACCCCAAGATGCCCATCCCACATCGACTTTGCCAGCAGTATCCAGGAGACCGCGAAAAGACCTACATGTATTCTAAGGAGTAAGCCTGAAGGCCTCCAGATAACGTCGGACTGCGGGGACCAAAAACAGAAGGCCGCTAGTAGCTGTAGAGATGCGACCGCAACATAAGTAGTGGGACGCAAGTGTGTCGCAATAGCTTTAGGCGCTAGCGGATCTAATCGCCGATTTCCAGAGCGAGAGAGGAGCCACGAGTGCAGGATGGGAAACTGCGCCAATAGGAAAAAATTAGCGATCCACCTGGTCCTCCCAGTGAACGTGCCAACACCGAACTGCCACCCGTGATAGAGCGACCAGAGCATTACTACGACCGATGTAGCAAAGAGCGATAAAGACCCCACTCCGTACACCAGAGCGCGAAACCGATCGAACTCGGAGAACTCACTTTTTACTTGATTACTGTTTGATTGATTCACTTAAGCACAGGGTACTCTGCTCGTTTACATACCGCAATAATCAGGTCATGAGCCCCTTGCGCTTTCAATCGAGGTGGAACATTCTCTCTAAGCGAAGCGCTGAAGCTCTCATCCTCAAGGACCATTAATGTTATCCCGACGTCACCTTAGGGCTCGGGCCAGTTATCTGACCCAGATTTTAGTCTTACTCATCCCCCTTCTCTGCTGTAAATTTACATGGGCCGACCACTCGCCTTGGCGAATTCCCCTTCCTCAGCGACTATCTGACCAGAACACGAAGGTCTCTTTTGAGGTCGACTCTACATGGCACCTTGTAAAAGGAGAGACCTCTGGGATCACCGGAGACCTCTGGCTTGCGAACCCTAGAGATCAACTTTCAGTTAGAGCTAAACTGCAGATTCCTGTCGCACGTTTTAACACGCATGGAGAATCTCGTGATGAAAGGATGCGTGAGGTCATGGACAGCGAGCGTTCTCCAAACGTTATAATTTTAATCGACTCAGTAAGTCCCCAGTGTTCAGTCGATGTATTCCGGAACGGCGGCGAGTGCAAGGCGATACTCCAAGCTAGAATAAAGATACGGGGACATGAACGGGTTATGGAGCTACACGGCGCTCTAAATAGGAACTCCAAGCAAATGACGCTCTCTGGCAAAGCGGTTTTTGGATGGGCTGAATTCGGAGTAGAAGATCCTTCTATTCTTGTTGCTAAGCTAGATCCGAACGTGAAGGTTTCCTTCCTTGTATCGCTCCCAGTTAACTAATAATCGCTATTTTTAGTTTTATGGCATCAATACGCGCAGTATCAACTGTCCTTCCAAAATACGAATATTCAAGAGATGACATCTGCAAGGTCGGAGATGCGTGGCTCTCGGACGCCCCGCATCAAAGAGACCTGTTTCTGCGTTTCGTCTCCAGCTCTCAGATCTCTAGGAGACATTTCGCTATCCCTCTTGAGCAGATATTAGGTCTTACGGGAGCCGGAGAGCGATCAAAGCTTTTTCAAAGTTATGGTAGACCGCTACTGAAGGATGTGGCAGCTCTACTCCTACAGAACAACGGGACTAACGCCCAGGATATTGATCATCTGATCTTTACCTCATGTAGCGCACCAGTAATTCCATCGATCGATGTGGGGCTGGTTGACGATCTCGAGTTTAGACGCTCTGTGAATCGCATACCTGTATATCAGCACGGGTGCGCTGGGGGTGTTATCGGATTGGCGATCGCAAGTCGAGTTTTAAAACCCAAAGAGAAAGCTATACTGGCGGCAGTAGAGCTCTGTTCTCTTGTTTATCAGGCAAGGGATTTAACCGGTGGCAATTTGGTCGGGTCAGCTATTTTTGGCGATGGTGCAGCTGCGGTACTCCTGGACTCTGACGAATCAGCAGGTTTGCGTATTGTTGACTCGTGCTCGCATCTGGTTCCCGATTCAGCAGCTCTAATGGGCTACAACAGCGAAGATGATGGCCCGCACTTAAGACTAGATCGCGCGCTTCCGCAAGCATTAACCGAAAATGCGCCGCCTTTTCTACGGAGCTTTCTCGCCAAACAACAGCTCCAAATACAGGATATTAAGTGGTGGTTGTTTCATCCTGGCGGCGTAAAGGTTCTAGCGGCTCTTGAGAATGCCCTAAATATAAACCGCGACCGTTCTAGATGGTCCTGGGAAGTCTTAGAGCGTTTTGGTAATATGAGTTCATGCTCAATCCTCTTTGTAATTGAGTCTTTCTTGCGGAGCGAGGCGATCAAACCGGGTGAACTGGCTTGCGTTGTTGGCGTCGGTCCTGGACTTACAATAGAGGCCGTCCTTCTCCAGGCTCAGTAGCATGATCAGGAGATTTATTACATGCATACATTATTCATTGTTTTAGTGCTTCTAACAGCGCTGCAGAGAATCGCTGAGCTGATTCGATCAACTAATAATAGAGGATCTCTAACTAGATCTGGTTTTCGTGGCCTCGACTCTAACGGATCATATCGGATGATGGTTGCCACTCACACACTCTGGATATTTGGTATGCTAGTTGAGCACACTTGGTTTAGTCACCCTCTTCCCGATTTTTTAGTGTTCATCCTTCTGGGAATCTTCATTTTGGCTCAACTAATCCGCTTGAGCGTAATGCACGCTCTTGGAACTCAGTGGAATACTCGTGTCATGGCACCGTTCCCAAAGAGAAGTGCTTCCAATGTAAATTCCCAAGTGATGGCTGTGCATGCCCTGGAAGTCGTAACCAAAGGTCCATATCGGTTTATTCGTCACCCAAATTATTTGGCGGTAATCCTGGAATTTATCTCTGTGCCGTTAATCGGAGGAGCGATAGTCACCGCATTCGTTGGGAGCGTTCTAAATGGAGCGGTGCTCAAGAAAAGGATCCGGATCGAGGAGGCTGCGCTATTTGCCCGTCCAGGATACCAAGATGCCTTTGGTAACAAACCCAGATTTATCCCCAAGGTCACAAGATAAGTATGAGCCGGATTCAGCACTCAGCGGACGTCGCTATTATCGGAGCGTCACTCGCGGGAAGCGCTTGTGCTATTGAGCTCGCTCGCCAAGGTGTCAATGTAATTCTTATTGACCGTGTGCCTTTTCCTAGGCGCAAGGCATGCGGTGAGGGGCTCTCGTATCTAGCGGCCCCACATCTTAACCGACTTGGCTTTGGTGGCGACACACTAAAGCAACTTGGCTTAGAACTATTTGGGTATCGTCTTTATAAATCTGAAGCTTCTGGTTGTAATAAAATCGAGACGACAGTCAGAACAGATGCGGTGCGATGCTGGGGAGCGGCTCGTCACGATTTAGATAGTGAGCTTTTAAATTGTGCAAGCAAACTCACATCTATAAGGATCTCGGTACCTGAGCTGGTTAAGACAATCACCAGGAACCGTGCATCTTGGGAGCTCACAACTGACCTATCTCGCATTAGCGCCCGATTTCTGGTCTTAGCAAGCGGGGCACATCCCCAAGCTCTAGCACGTCCATTTATTAGGTCGAAAAATTGCGCGTCTACTAGAGTTGGATTAAGCGCTCACGCAGAGCTCGTCAACCAGCGGTCTCCAAGAGAAGTGGTTATTATACCGTTTAGAGATGGTGAAATTTATGTTACCCCTTTGCCAAACGGCGCGCTCAATGTGAGTCTAGTTGGAACTCCTGCCTTCATTCAAAGCAAACGAGACCCTAGAGCCTTAGCAACCTTCATCCGCGACGTATCCGGGCTAGAGCTTACTGTTAATAGAGACTTCGTCGGGGCTAGCCATTTCGAATCCAAGCACGAGAGTCTCGATCCCTCTCTTTACTTAGTTGGTGACGCGCTAGAGAGCTTCGACCCAGCCTGTGGACTCGGAATGACCCACGCGCTGGTTAGCGGAATTAAAGCCGCTAAGTCAATCTTGCATGCCCACCGCGACTATCGCCGAATCGACTATTACGCCTCGGAGTACGCAAGATGGCACGCAGGGCTAGCCTCTAGTATCCGTCGCTATAGCCGAATACTCCGGACTTTAATATCAAGCTTTCAACGCTTTCCGCGGGGAACAGCTATCGCCAACAGAATCTTAGGTGGCGTTACAATAAGACTAATAGATAGTCTTGCCAGACCCCTGCAATTAGAAAACGACTAGCGTCTTACTTCGTAAGGACCTGCGGCCCGATTCCACTAGCTAATAGAAAAACCAGCACCATTACTATCGCCATCTTTTCTCGCCCAAGGGGCTGAAAAACCTTGCGATACGACTTAGCTGGATCTCCATAGAACGATTCGCCGAATATCCTGAACGAGGAATATCCGTTTAATGCGAGAGTGATAATAAAGCAGATCGCTACCGGCCAGGTTGATTCAGCGAAATGATGCAGCATAACCTCACTACTTATAAATCCGAGAGTGCCTGGGAATCCCACCAACGATAGGACGCATACAAGAAACGAGATTCCAAAAAACGGGTACGAGATTCCCAAGCCCGATGAACGATCGAGATTCTCAGCGCCGAGACGATCACGTAGCATTCCCAAGATAACCAGCAAGCCACTTATCGCCACGGTGATGTTGGCGAAATCAAGAACAAAGTCCGGCATACTCTCTTTACCAGAGATCTTAACCGCTAAAATCAACAGCGGCACGTGAAACAAGTATAGAGAGGAAACAATCTGGCTCAAGCGGCGCTCTCCGAATAGAAGAAAGGCCGCATATAGAAGGTTTGCTCCGCAACCGTAAGTTAAAATCTTATCGAGCAAAGGGTCTCCCGAAAATATAAGTGGGTAAAGCTTGCACCAGACGATAAACCCAATATTCAATCGGGTGATAACGGCCAAGCCGTACCGAGCTGGCGCCGCGAATAGAGGCTTAACCCAAAAGTGGAGAGGAAATGCTCCGAGGGATACCATCATCAAGAGACTGCTTATGATCTTGAGATATCTGGGCATCGCCGAGACGGAGTTGGCGAGCTGTGAGAAGGTTTCCAACCCAAGCGATAGACGCAACAAGCCGAAAAAGACCAGAGAGAGCGCCACTGCTAGTATTGAACAGAATACAACGACGACAAAGCGGTCCTGCTTTTTACTCACCTGGTAAACATCGACCTGACTCACCTTCAGGTGCGCGACTAGAGCGGCTGTTAGCAGCAAAGAGAACATCTCCATGTTTTCGCAGATCAGGCCAAGTGAAACCAGGAGCTGCACAAAGAGCCAGTACGCGGAACTTCTTGTGAGGAAAACTCGGTCTCCAAACGCGAGAAAAACCACGCAATAGATGAAATTGAAGAGGATACCGCAGTAAGCTCCAATCTGCCGCACCTCAAGGAATCCCGGCACAATGATAGAAACATCCTCATGCCCGACTAAGTCGACATAGGAAGCGAAGAAAACAATCATCGCGAACGGGGCCATAAGACCAAAGATCCGCCTCGAAAAAGGAGAGCCGACCTTGAGCAGACCGATTGCAATAGCTAAGAGAGAAGGAATAAAAGCGGAGAGCATGAATATCTCTGAATTTCGGTTCATATCTTATCTTCTCCCCTTCGTCCCGCATCACCTGACGTTATCTTGTGGGAAGTGATACTTGCTCCCTTAAGCGGGTGCCGTATATAAAACATAACGTGTCTTATCCACGACAAGATAACTTCACCAAACCGCTCCTCAAATGAACGGCACCGTCTCGACAGGTATTCCACCAATGCTAGCAAGCTTAATCTTCCAAAAGCGCCATCGATGCTCTCCCAGAAGGCGTACGCGTACTGAGAGAAGGCTCTGCTCCCATGCACAGGATTAAAAGAAACCTTTTCTCTCCCCAGAACGTGCTCGAATGCGTATCGATCGTGTAGCACTGACGCAGCATTAAGCAGTTGATATGTTCGTAACATCGCGTGGCTTACAAAGTGGAATATCGCCAGTTTATTAAGACCAAAACCGACCTCAATAAACATCAGTCCAACCTGCGCCATCGAAGCGTATGCCAGCATGCTCTTAGCATCGCTCTGGATTCTACCTACAATAGTCGCGTACCAGACTGAAAATACGCCGACCACAACCATACTGATGGCGACTGAGGTTGGTAGCCCATAAACTTCAGAGGCTCGCAACATAAGGTACATCCCCGCGTGCACAGAGAGTCCACCATAGAAAATCGCGCTCGATGGAGTGGGGCCCTCCATTGCCTTTGGTAGCCACCGTCCGAAGGGAAACTGCGCCGACTTACCTACTGCCGAGAGCAAACACGCGAACAATATCACTGGATGCGGATGTCCTTTCCAGTCTCCTCTAAAATTTTCGATCCCGTGGTGCATCGCCAATAACGTTGCCACTAAAATACCAGAGTCGGTAATTCGATAAGCCCAGAAAGCTCGCAGAGAATTAGCCACTGTCTGCTTACGGAAAGCGAAAAATGAGATAAGTAACGCTGATGTAATTCCAATAAGCTCCCAGCCGATATAGACCGTAGGAAGTCCGGCACCTTGGAAGATTCCGTGCACTCCTATTAGAAAGATGTGATAGAGGATAAAAAACCTAAAATACCCTGGATCTCGGTGAAGATAGCGCGAAGCAAATAACCCTACTACGCCGCCTAGCACGCAACTAATTAAAACAAAAAAAGCGGAGATCGAGTCGATCCTTAGAGCAAAGGAAAGGTCTTGCGTTGACAGGCTTACCAATTTAAGGGCCCCTACTTCGATAGGATTTCCTGTCACTACCACAGCCCCACAGCATAAGAATCCGGCTGTAATTGAGATAACCTGGGAGACGCTTAGGCATCTCTTTATGAATAACTCTCGCACTTCATGACGAACAGCGCGGTCGAGGATGATCGCCAGTAGTGATGCTAGCGGCGCCAAGACGATTAATTTACCGATGTAAGATAAAACTAATCCGCTCATACATTCCCTCCTACAACCGCGAACGGAAGATGCCCCGATCTACCGACGAACCACTCTCTGTAATCAACTATCTTACTTAGCGGAGCTCCTGATGGAGTATAATCTTCATAAATACCGCTAGACAGCCTCCACCGCAAAGCTCCAGAGGCAGAATCCATCAAGACAACGCGCATCCAGCCACCAGCAAAATTCTTGGCAATCATGGCGTCTGTCTCGATTACCTTCTCTAGCTGATCCTCTTTGGCAACTACTACAAGAAGTTGCCTCACCGGCTCGTGAATCTCGATCATCTGCGTTGGCAGCCCAGTTCGTAGGTCGCTTGAGGTGCCATTCATTATTCCAACAAGAGAGACTATATTGTGTGGGAGCTTTGTTCCTGCACCGTACACCTCGTTGTCCATAGCTGAGAACAGGTACTCTAGGTTTATTCCACCACATACTGGAACAACGGCTCTCAAGATGCCTAAGAGAATTGACGCGTCGTTATCAATTTTCGAGTCGTAAGAGACAAGGAAAGAACGTCTGTCAAAAAACATCCCCTTAGATATCTCTCGCGGCCCTACTATGCAGATGGCGTTGGTTGCATGGCCGTATTCCGGTCGAGCTTCAGCTAGCATGTACGATCGCGCCAGAGCCTCCTTGGCAGCTTGATCAACATCCTTGACCCCAGCTTGAACGAAACGCCTGCACCTCTCAAAGGCGTTCTGTCTAGTTGCTTCAACTAGATCGGCGCGCACCTGCGCAAATAGCTCCTTATGTTCTTGAGGGCACCTATCAGCGTCAAAGTACTCGATCTGATCGCTGCAAGTGTTATGAAAAGCGCCCATAAAATGGGTTGTCTCAGGAATATCGATCCCTGCCCTCTCCTTAACGAGTTTTCGCACTGCACGGTCGTTAGCCATAACACAAATGGCGCGTGCATTGATGCGTCCGGGCCTTCCTCCACACGCTCCGCAGTCGTAGGCTGAGCGGAGGGGATTGTTGCGACTAGAAGAACCGTGTCCAACAAAAATCACTAGTTTCCCAATATTCTCGACGAGACCTATGCCGCGCAGGACGTTTATGACCCGCGTTGCCATCTCATCCAAGGTGTATCCAGGCATCGAGGAGTCACTTGAGGAATCCGCCGCAACCTGCAGTTCATGCAGGTCTGCTGGAATGGTTGGTTCACTCCCGAATAGAGATCCCATAAACCTCAAGGTCTTTGGAGCTATTACCCCGAGGATCATAGGTATTAACGAGAAGCATCCGGCTAACGATAGGATCATGTTGTGCAACCACGAACCCGAGCCTCGATTAACGTACCCTGACAAACGGAACCAAAGGGCTTGCTTCTGTCTGTATTTTGAAAGGTCGCCTTCATAGCCTGCCTTCGGAACCTCACGAATCGCATGTTTTGGCTGAATAATTACAGGACAGTAAGGGGCTGTTGCACCACTCATCATCGTATAATTAGCATCCACTCCGAAGAACCCGGCCGTACCGAACGTTTGATATGCTGGACTCCTCGCCTCTAAATGCCTTCGAATAGATTCCTCTCGATCATCGATACAAAAAACAAATTGCGCGGTATGATTTTGCGAGGTCTCTTTAACGGTCCTCGCTTGAGCTAGAAGATCTAGTGCTCTGACATATAGGTTACGCTCATATGCGAGGTGCCAGATCCTGCGTCTGCGAATCTGGTCAAATTCCAACAACCTCCCCAAAAGCGGAATTAGCACATCTGGAGGATCTAGCAATCGAGCACCTAGCCCCAGAGATGAAAAAAGACAGAGTATGTGATAGGCTTGCGTATATACCTGGTCTAGGACATCAAGATCCTGGTTGTCAGACAGCAGGTCCAAGCTCCTCGATTTAAATTGAGAAGACTCTACTGCGCAAAGCTTCAAAAGCAATCTAATCGCGAGATATTCAGAGAGCCGCGGTTTTATATCCGCTTCCTGTCCATGAAGTAGATCCGGACGGTTCTCCGCCAGAGCAATGTAGCCAGCCCATCCTCGCAAAGAGAGCGCCTCATTTAACAGGAACTGATACCGCTCTTCTTCACAAATCCCCAGATCTCCGAGTAATCTTTCTATTAGACTATCAACTTGATCAGGAGCGACTCGATAACGGGAAACGGACCGCCGAAGCCCCTCTAGCCAACCAGGAATACCGAAATGCGCAACATCGACCATTCGTAAAAAACAGGCCAACATCCCCTCGTGGCGGTCCGGCATGAGCTGATTCGAAAATCCAAGGTCAAGATACTCCTCGCAGAACCGAATTAAGAGCGGATTAATCATCTCCTCGAGGATTCGTTCGCTGCTTTGCTGAGGAACTTCCTGTCGCGGAGTCCAAACCTCGGCGACCGAGAGAAGCGCGGCTGCCCACATTACAGTACGCTCCGACTTTGTAAGATCTGAAGTATCTCCGAGATCTCTTAATATCGCTTCTAAGCTCTCGGCGGCCTCAAAATTTATGCGGTGAAGCGCGTCTCTCCGGTTTAAGCACGCGGAATGGGAATTCAGCCATCGCCGCAAGCTCTCATCTGAAAGCCCCTGTTTTGCTATCCCGCCTTCTGATTCGCGCAATAGCCACTTAACTTCTTGAAAGCCCTCTACTGGCGGAGCGCACGCTAGTAGGTGTCGAACTAGCGCTCTAAATTCGATTCCATCAACCCGTGGACCGTCATTAACTTCCTTCTGTATAACCGACGCAAGGTCTGTATCGGTGATTCGCCCCGATCGATACTCACTAAGATAGCGTTGTTCCGGCAGGAAGGCTTCGGCGCCGTAGATCGTGGCGGCCTGTTCTACGGCCTCCTCAAACGGAAGATCCTCAAAGGCATGCAAGGTGTTGTGATGGATGAATACGTCTATTGGGCCCTGAGTTGGCAACAGATGTGCTACGTGAGCTATTATTGCTCTAATGTCGGAGGGGTCTTTCGTGTTGGATTCCATATCTTAATGCGGATTGTAAATTCTGTCTCAAGCGGGTTGGGGAGAAATCATTCAGGCTGTAGACCATTGTTGCCGGTAGGCCGCTGTTGCTTAGTCGCGTTGAAATACGATTTACGAGCAATTAAGCAACTAGAACTCTACGGGTCGCCTCCTTATGGCCACTGATTGGCCTTAGCCTATCGAGCCCTAATATCCTCACATCCTGACTTGATTGGACGCTGACCAACTCATTCATAAACGTATTATCAATATAAGTGCAATTGGAAAAATCGAGGATCAGTCGCGAGATATTTGCACTTGCAACCTCGCGCTTAAACCCTATTACGTTACCAAAAAAACATAGTTTAGGGAGGACGATATAGAAGCTCCCATCTTTCATCAGAGAACCTTTCGGGAATCTGCTAAAAAGATTCCTCACCGGCGCGCCAAGGTACAAGCAGACCAAATACTCCGATAACAGGCCTATTAGGACCCCAAGGAGCAAGTCGGTTAGAAGGGTGGCGATTATAGTAACAACGAACACCCCTAAATGGTCATACCCGATCTCCCTTGCATGCTTAAATCTCAGTGGAGAGGCCAGCCGATAACCAGTTACGCAAAGCACCCCAGCGAGAGCGGCATTCGGAATCAACCTGATGACCGGAGTAAGAAGTAATACGAATGCGAGCAATGAGGCGCCATGAAAAAAATTTGACCACCGCGTTCTTGCTCCATAAGTGATGTTTGCGCTTGAGCGTACGACCTCTGATATCATCGGCAGCCCTCCGATTAAGCTGCATAGAGTATTTCCGCATCCGATGGCTAAAAGATCTCTGTTCATATTCGACTTTCTAGCCCAGGGATCGAGGGCATCTACGGCCTTACATGTAAGAAGCGACTCTAATGACCCAATAAGCGCGAATAACAGAATAAATTCGAATGACGATACCGATAGGATCCTGCCAAAATCTGGGAAGGTAATGCCATTAAAAAACGAGTCAGGCAAAGTAACAAGGAAACGCTGATCCACTGTGTAATCGGTTGAGTACCATTTATATGAGTGCGGGTGACTAAAATCGAAGTATATGCAGAGCGCTATTCCTACAATGACAGCAACTAGTGGACCAGGTAGATACCTAGCGAAACGACCAAAGACGGTGGTGGCAGAAACCACAATGAGCACACTCAGGAAACCAACAAGAGCGACTTCTGGGTTCATTATGGCGACCGAATGCGGAATCTCAAGAAGTAGCGGTATCGGCTCTCTGGCCATTGGCTTAACCCCCAGCATCGGATGAATCTGCTTAGAGAAGATGATTACCCCGATCGCGGCAAGCATCCCGTGGACGACTGAGGAGGGAAAGAAATCGGCAAACCGTCCTAGCTTTAAAACGCCGAAGACTACCTGGATCAAGCTAGCAACTACTATTACCGCGAGGGTGTATCGATAGCCAGCGGACGCATCTCCCTGTCCCAAGGTCTCAACACATGCTAAAACTATTGCTATTAAACCGGCCGCCGGGCCTTTTATTGTGAGCAGCGCGCCACACAGTGGGCCCACTATTAGGCCGCCGACGATGGCAGTTACAACCCCACCATAAGCGGGGAAGCCGCTAGCCATCGCTATACCTAAGCAAAGCGGCAAAGCTATCAGAGAGACTAGAAGCCCCGAAATTAAATCGGCTCTCCAGTTTTGAGATAACCCCGTTAGTCCATCTCTGGGAAGCTCTGTCATAACTGGACCTACATCGGAGAATTTCATAGTGCTCCCATTATGTTACGCGTTGCAGCTTTAAATCGTCAACTTAATTAATGATGGACCTATGTTACCGGTCATCGACCACGCCACGGATAGAGCACACCGTCGAGCTCTCGGCCCAGTGCCTTAATTACCTCCCCGGCCGCGAGAAATCCCAAGACGCCTGTAACATATACAGCGCTTCCCAGGCCGTCGTTACAACTTTTCCGGCTTTCGCTATTAGTCTCGCACACAATTTCCGAACTAGTATCGCGAGCACCCCGTTGTTTTGGCGCATAAACACAGGGAACATGGAACTTCGCTCTTTCACCCTTTGGAAAATTATACTGCTGCCGCAACTGCTTTCTTACGATCTGCAAAAGTGGATCATGAATGGTTCTGGCGAGGTCCTCAACTGTAGCATTACTGGCGTCGAGACGATCTCCTCCCGCTCCTACCGTAATCACCTGAATGGATCTATTAACACATTCCCCGATAAGCGTTGTCTTATTCTCGTTCCGATCGATTGTGTCTAGCACAACATTAAAACCTGGTGAAAGTATCTCGTTGGCTGTAGAGGCTGTAAAAAACTTTCGCTCTACCCTTACTCTGCAATCCGGGTTTATAGCCTTGACGCGATCGGCCAACAGTTGAGCCTTGGAATGACCAACGGTGTCGGTCATTGCATGGATCTGCCTGTTAATATTAGTAACGCAGATCTCATCGAGATCCACCAGAGTTAGCGCCCCAACGCCAGACCGAGCTAGAGCCTCAACACTCCACGAACCAACCCCACCCAGACCAACAACGCACACCGATGCCGAGCTCACCCGAGCGAAATGCTGGGGACCAAGCAGCTGGTACGTTCCTCTAAATCTTGGGTTAATATCATCCATGAGCCTCATCCTACCACACCAATAAATCGATTCCCAACATACACGTGCAAGGGTATGATTGGTCGTGAAAAGATGAACGACTCAGATATAGTAATTGTAGGTGCCGGGCTGACCGGTTTACGCGCCGCACTGGAAGTCTCACGCTCTGGGCTGTCGGTATTAGTAGTAGAGGGATCGGACTCGGTCGGAGGGCGGATGCGGACTACTAATCTGGACGGTCTTATTTTAGACCACGGATTTCAAGTTTTGTTGACCGCCTATCCCGAGTTGGCAACGATACCATCGATCGACAATTTAAACTGCGGTGCCTTCATGTCAGGCGCACGGGTCCGAATCGGTAGCGATTGGTTATACTTTACTGATCCTCTAAGACAACCAAGAGAGTTCCTTAGATCTCTAAAGCAGCCTATCGCGAGCTTATCTGACCTGATCAAATTTGGCTTATTATCCTTTCAATCACCTAAAGGAGATGTCATAGCTTCTGAAAGCCCAACCTCACGAGAGCTCGATCAGCTTGGATTCTCCGCTAGGTTCCGTGATGGATTCGTCAATCCGTTTCTGCGCGGGGTACTCCTGGACCCCTCTCTTAGCACCGACTCAGGGTTGGCAAAGTTCTATCTTAGGAGCTTTTCTCGTGGACTAGCGGCGCTTCCAGCATCTGGAATTCAGGCTTTACCTGAGTTGCTGGCCAACTCTCTCGGAAGACAGCACATAATGCTTAACTCAAGGGCAATTAATCTTCGTCCCCGTGGAGTAACACTCGAGAGTGGTGATGAGATCACAGCTAGATACATAATATGTGCCTGTGACGCACTAGCCGCGGCGGCGCTTGGAGGCCCGGAGCAAACAACGCCGCACTCGAGTTCAACGACCCTTTATTTCTCGGCTGAAGAAGCCCCTTATAGAGAGCCAATGATCTCACTGATCGGTGATGCCAGCGGCCCAATAAACAACCTTGCTGTCTTAACAAACGCCCAACCGAGTTATGCCACTGAAGGTCGCGCTCTTATCTCAGCTACGGCGATTGGCTCAAATACAAGCGTCTCAGAGAAGGATCTTCTAGCCGCCACGCGGAGACAGTTCCACCAACTCTTTGGCGCGATGAGCGCCGATTGGGATTTTATTAAATCTTTTTATGTGCCCAATTCAGTCCCTGCTAGACCTCGCATCTCAGATGGCTGGCTTAATTATGAGGGGATTTACTATGCTGGCGACTATCTCTCTTATGGTTCACAAAACGGAGCATTAAAGGCTGGGAGGCTCGTTGGGCAGGAGGTTTGTAGGTCTGTTTTGGGTTAACACTTGGTAGCATTTTTTAACGACAATAGAGATATCAAAACCTGAGCCATTCTCTTACCTTGACTTTTGCCTGGCAAAAGCGGCATCTTAATCTTATGCGCAACCTAGGTAATGACCGACGTGACGACAATCCCGATGACGACAGCTTGAATACCCTCAAAGTTGATCAAGCTCGTATGCTAGATATAGCTGGTCGCATACCTGAGCAGATTAGGAGAGCCGGCTGGAGGGATAACTTTTGCGTTATTGTTAGCGACTTCTCTCACTTGGTTACCCAGCACGGTCAAGAGACCGCCGAAGACCTTGTGTGGCCGATTGAAATGGCTATCGTACAGCAAGGCTGGATAGCAGCGCGGGAATATGCGTTTCCCAAAGAGCGCATAGTAAATCAGATAGTAGCTTGGAAACCTAAAACCACTCTCCCTAAGTAGGAGAGACGAAGCATCGCCATAACTAATTTACGACTCTCTTCCCTGGCTCCCAATTACTCGGTTAAACACTAGCGCAGTGCGACTGGGTAAATAGGTCTTCATTCCTGAATTCCCCTTTGCCTCGTAAAGCATACCAGAATCAACCCTACTGAATCCGCCGAACCGCGCTAAGTCTGTATTAAGCACTAGCTCGTAATCACCACCTCGGCAGGGTATCTCTCTACCTTCGTAAGACCGACTTGGATGAAGATTAAAAACAAAAACAAGTCCTGCTCGCTCAAATGCCAGCACCATATCTTCTACATGCTCATAGGTCTTATTCGGCCACTCGTGTTCGAGCACACGATATTTCTCGCACAAAAACATCATCGCTCGATCGAACTCAGACAAAAATTTGTACTTCAGATTCGAACTGTCTCGCAGGCTCCACTGTCGTCTCGCGTAGTGGTACGACCAGTCATTCCCCTGGCGCGGGAAATCAACCCACTCTGGATGCCCAAATTCGTTGCCCATAAAATTTAGATATCCGTTTCCAGCAGTTCCTAGGGTAAGAAGCCGTATTAACTTATGAAGCGCGATCGCGCGATCAATTACAAGATTTTCATCCTCTATTCCCATGTGCCAGTACATCTCCTGGTCAGCGAGCCAGAACATTACCGTTTTATCGCCAACTAGGGCCTGATCGTGAGACTCGCAGTACCCTATCGTTTTTTCCTCCGCGCGCCTTGATGCCAACTCACGCCAGATCTCAGCGACGTTCCAATCCTCATCTCTTTGATGCTTTAGAAGCTTTATCCAAAAATCGGGCACTCCCATAGCGAGCCGATAGTCAAAACCCACACCCTGAAACTCTTGCGGCGAGGCTAGTCCAGGCATCGCGCTTACCTCTTCAGCTACGGTAATAGCGTCGGGGCGCAGTTCATGAATAAGTCTATTGGCAAGCGCCAGATAAGCTACCGCGTCCTCATCAACGTTTACTCCAAAGTAGTGGTCATACGAAGCAACGCTCGATCCCAACCCATGATCGCGGTAGATCATGCTGGTCACACCATCAAAGCGAAATCCATCAAACTTAAACTCATCAAGCCAATAACGGCAGTTAGAGAGAAGAAAGTGGAGGGTCTCGATTTTTCCGTAATCAAACAGCCGGGTATTCCACGCGGGATGCTCTCCACGAGCACCGCTGTGAAAGTAAAGGTCGTAGCTTCCATCTAATCTACTTAATCCTTCAACCTCATTCTTAACAGCATGTGAATGCACCAGGTCCATTATGACGGCTACTCCCATACCGTGCGCTCTATCAACTAGCTCCTTTAGCTCTTCAGGTGTACCAAAACGAGAAGACGGCGCGAAAAAGTTTGATACCTGGTAGCCAAATGAACCGTAATAAGGATGCTCCTGTATCGCCATTAACTGAATAGTATTGTATCCGGCGCTAGCGATCTCGGGCAGCACGTTATCGGTGAACTCCTTGTAGCTGCCCACTTTAGGTTCCTCGGTGGCCATTCCCACGTGCGCTTCGTAGATTCGAGGCGCCGCATCTGGCACTTTAAAATGAGGATTCATCCATCGGTAGTTACACTCAGGATTCCAGACCTGCGCGCTAAAAACCAAACTCTTTGTGTCCTGCACAACACGACGAGCGAACGCTGGGATTCTTTCTCCTCTACATTCCCGACCATGCTCATCCCAGAAGACCATCAACTTATAGTGACTTCCGTGGCTAAGGGACGTGAGGGGAAGCCGTAACTCCCATACCCCGTGATCCAATCCGCGAAAAGCGAAATCATCTCTTACTGTCCACTCTGAGGGGTCTCCAACCAAAAAAATCTTCGTAGCGTTCGGAGCTCGTTCTCTTATAACCCACTCGGAGCCCTCGCGGTGAACTCCAAAATACTGATGGCCAAGGGCAAACTCTGGCAAGGATACCCCGCCAGAGAGGATGCGCTTTAGTTGATGATGAAAGACCCAGGCTCGATGGTCCAGAGCCCCTTTATAAGGGGCCAACCACGGATCTATAGAAATAATTGAGTTAGGGATTGTTTCAGGTGACTGCATTTAGGCACTCTACTGCTTATTGTTAAAACAGTCATCTGATAAGTTTAGCTCAGGCCTAATGTTTCGGTTTAAAACGAGGTGGTAAAAGTGACTTCCGGCGATTCACATAACGCAAGCCAACACTTAACGCATGTGCTGATGATAGTGGACGGCAACTCGGAGGAAACGATCGATATAGTCGAAATAACAAGATTTAGCCTGAAAGAGTTCTGTGCCCAATTTGACGTACCAGTACAGTACGACCCAGAGATGCTCGAGATCTACGTTGTCGGACCAGATGATGTAAGCTTCCTCAAGTCTCACCTAGACAAAGAGGTTCACTTTGATTTCTCGAGTCGTGGATACTGGATCGAGGCCGTTACCAAATAAGTAAAGGCGGCAACAGAACTCGAAGGAAGCTCCTAGTGAGCCCTCATAGCATCATCTATCGCAAAAGCCACCTTGCATCGCACCTGATAACGTTGAACCGCGTCATCTTTCACAGCAGCAGTAAACTCTGATACCGAGATCGTAGTGATATTCCGTACCGTGCGAACGGCCTCTGCTAAGCAAAGCTGCACAGCATCCTCCCAACTCTTACTCGATTCGGCTTGCAGTTCGATCACCTTCGCGACATTTGCCAATACGACCTTGCCACGTTTCTCCTCTCTTTTATGCTCAGCTACATCACTCATAAGACTCCCATTGAAAGATTTAAACAGAAAAATTAAGCTGCTCGGCCAGAAACCGCGCACTCTCGTGGATTGCGAGAAAATGATATACTTGAGAATCGTTACATCTATGAATGACTCGGCTCATAGACGCATGTAACCAGGTAATTCAAACTCCCCAACATGGAAGATAAAAATTTGAGAACAATAATTAAGCGCACCACCGCGAGGTCCTCTCGGTCGCCAGGTCTTATTTTGCTTTCAGGAGTTCTTATTGGCTCAGCCATGATGTATCTCCTTGACCCCCGCCAGGGGGTTCGCCGCCGGGCTCTCGCTCGCGATAAAGCTCGTAGCATGGCATCACGAATGGCCTCGCGAGCAGGCAAGTCTTTAAGGCACCTGACCAATCAGATTGCCGGTGTCGTCGCGAATATCACCGGAACGCTACGACCAGAGGGCGTCGTTTCTGACCGGAAGTTGGCTGATCGCGTGAGAGCCACAATCGGACGATCGATTCCCCATTCACATAAAGTCGATATTGCTGTCCATTCAGGAGTAGTAACAATGCGGGGAGATCTTAAGCCACATGAAGCAGGCCAATTAGTTTTGGCTATTGAGCGCGTACCTGGAGTAGCGAGCGTTGATAATCAGATAATCGACACGTCGTTGCCTCAGTAGTAGTACTAAGGAAACGAGGCAAAACTCGCGCAAGAAAAATTCAGCCCCGCTTCCTTAACGTGTAGCGGCCCCCTCTTGATGCTCCTTGAGCCAGTGCTGGTCATCTTTGACTCGTCTCTTTAGCTCAGCTATTTGATTCATTACAGGCTGAGTTCCAGTACCACCCGCGGTTCCTCTGCGGTTAACTACGTTTTCCAGACTTAGCGCCTCAAAGATATCTGCCTCAAAAAGAGAAGAAAAGCCCTTGAGCTCTTCCAAGGTAAGGGTGGAGAGGTGTGTGTTTCGCTCTATACAGTGACGAACTAATTTCCCGACCACCTCATGAGCCTCTCTAAACGGTAGACCACGCTTTGCCAGATAATCAGCGGCGTCTGTCGCATTTGTGAACCCTTGATCCGCAGCAAATCGCATTCGGTCCGCGTTAACTCGCCAGGTTTTTACCATAGCTGCCACTACGTTGAGAGATCCTATCAAGGTATCAACGGTATCGAACAATCCCTCTTTGTCCTCCTGCATATCCTTGTTGTAGGTAAGCGGGAGACCCTTCATTGTTGTTAGGAGTGAGAACAAAGATCCATACACACGACCTGTCTTGCCACGTGTCAGTTCGGCAAAATCCGGATTCTTCTTCTGCGGCATCATGCTACTTCCGGTTGAAAGAGAATCATCAAGCTCGATGAACCCAAACTCACCACTACTCCAGATGATTATCTCTTCACATAACCGGGAAAGGTGCATCATGCAAACACACGACGCACTCTGATACTCCAGAACAAAATCACGATCGCTGACCGCATCCATACTGTTTTCATATATGCCGTCGAATTTAAGAAGCCTAGCGACCATCATCCGATCAAGGGGAAAAGTCGTTCCAGCGATAGCGCCAGATCCAAGCGGAAGAATGTTAACCCGCTTCCAAAGATCATGTAGCCGACTGATATCGCGGCTTAACATCTGGGCGTAAGCCAGCAAATGGTGCGAGAAAAGAACCGGCTGGGCTCGTTGCAGATGGGTATACCCGGGCATAATAACACCGATGTGCCTCTCTGCTTGCTCAATAAGAGCACTCCTGCACGCCTGCATGTATACGATTGACTCTAGCAGAGCATGTCTGACAAAAAGATGTACATCGGTGGCGACCTGATCGTTTCTACTCCTTGCCGTATGCAGCTTACCGGCGACCGCACCTATCTCCTCCGTAAGATAGCGCTCGATATTCATGTGAATATCCTCATCCGCCAACCGAAATTCCAGCTCTCCCCGCTCAAGCTTATCTCTAACCTTTAGGAGCCCTGATACGATCGAGTTGGCCTCTTCTTTCAAGATGCAGCCCGTCTCTCCCAGCATTGTGGCGTGAGCTATGCTTCCGGTGATATCGAAGCTAGCGAGTCGCTGATCGAAGGATATAGAGGCCCCAAAAGCCTCTATGTTCTGGTCTCTACTGCCTGAGAAACGGCCACCCCAAAGTTTCTTCATTGCACCCTCCTTGCGCGGCCTTCAGGCAGCCTAAAGAACATCCCAAGGGTATCCGCCCTTAGCGATGATACTGTCAGCCAAAGCGATCGATTCGCTATCAGCGTTTTTATGGAGCGCTTTTAGGTTGTTTCCGATCCTAACTCGCGCCGCGTTGGTAATGACCTTAACGATTCGGACCTCATCCTGGCAAGTAGCTGCGCCCTTTTCGGCGATAAGAGAGCTAACTCTAGCCATCACGCACATACCCACGAATAGGTCGATCGCCACATCCGCTAGCCGTCTGGTCGCTAGCTGTTGCTCTATAATACCTTTACGGTACTTCGATAGTGTCGCTTCAACGGCCTGCGCCAATTTGGCTACACCTTGCTCAAATACCAAGGCCTCATCGGCGAGAGCCTGACTGACTCCTACAAACTTTGAACGCCCTATCGGAGTCAGTTGTCCTACCTTCCTGGAAGCATAGTCGCTTAAGACCCCAAATCCCTTAATAGGGTCATTAAATATCCCTTTTAAACCCTTAGCTACATCCTTTAGAGCCTCACCAGGATCCTTCATACCCGATAGACCTATATAGAGACGTAAGATCTCATTAGTTCCCTCAAAGATCCTATTAATCCGCGAATCGCGAACGACCCTCTCATAAGGATACTCACGCATAAATCCGTTTCCACCCGCGATCTGCAGAGCTTCGTCGGCCACGGTCCATAGAGCTTCCGATACGAAGACCTTGCTCATCGCAGCTTCCACCGAGAAATCCTCTGAACCTGAGTCAATTAAGTGCCCAACGACACTCACAGCGCTCTCTGAAGCAAAACACAGGGCCGTCATGGCCGCTATCTTGTCTTTAATTAATTGGAATTCAGAGATACTTTTACCAAACTGCTTACGTTGTGTCGCTTGAGCGATAGATAACTCAATTAGCCTCTTCATCGCCCCGACGCATCCACCCCCAAGACCTGTGCGTCCGTTATTCAGAACGGCCATCGCTACTTTAAAGCCCTTTCCCTCTTCTCCCAAAACACAGTCAGCGGGAACGCGCACATTGTCATAACGAACGGTAGTCGTGCACGAAGCGCGAATTCCCATCTTATCCTCTTTAGGACCTGTGGAAACACCCGGCCACTCGCGCTCGACTATAAAGCCGGTCATCTTACCACCGTCCCCTTCAGTCTTGGCGAACACGGTAAAAAACCCGGCTGTTCCACCATTAGTAATCCAGATCTTCTCGCCGTTTAAGATCCAACTACCGTCGCTCTGTTTAAGCGCATTGGTCTTAACAGAGGCCGCGTCTGAACCTGAACCGGATTCTGTCAGGCAGAACGCCGCGATAAGTTCCCCCGTGGCTAAACGCGGGAGATATTTTGCCTTCTGCTCTTGAGTCCCAAATAAGAGCAGCGCCTTCATGCCAATAGAGCTGTGCGCACCGATCGTTAATGAGGTCGATGCGTCGTAGCGGCTTGTTTGCTGCAGTACGCGGGCGTATCCCGAATTCGATAGCCCTAGACCGGAGAAGTCCTCGGGAATAATTAGAGAGAAGAGCCCCAAGCTTTTTAACTCTTCTACGTAGTCATGTGGCTGTGCTCCATCGACATCATAACGCCTAAAATCCTCCGCTTTGCCAGCCATGAATTTATCAATTGACTCGATCACAAACCGCAAGGTCTCCTGTTCTTGTGGAGCTATCTTTGGAAATGGGGTTATAACCTCTGCGCGGATCTCTCCTAGAAAGAGACCCTTAGCTGGGCTAGTCAATGCAAATGTCTTCTGATTCGCCGTGTCTAACATAAATATCGATCCAATTAATCTAGTTAACTAACATCTGATGATAACAAAAATTTCGCTATTCGGTCGAAGGATTCCGAGCGATTCGTCGCCGCACCGTGGCCTCCTCCAGCCCAAACAACCTCAACATCTGGCCAGCTATGCTGCAGTTGCGCGATCTGACTCTTCGGCACTAGATGATCGTCTGTTCCCGCAACAACAATAATAGAGTCCTGCGGCGTAGCTGGCTTGCGTTCAAGTGGCGAGTGATCGCGAAACAGGTCGACTAGAAACTCCCGCGACACTGAGTCGATCCCCTTTTTTGATAGTAGCTCAAGCGCCATATCACCCATAGACACTAATGGAACTAAGAATGCCGCCCGGTCCAGACGATCAAGCGAAGCCCACAAGGCCCCGACATAGGCTCCCAAGCTCATCCCGACACAAGATATCCTTCCATGACCGCGATTGTTCAAGAAATTCCGTAACACTCGAAGGTCATGCAACGCGTGCGCCATCGTCAGGCAAGTTTTGACCGGATCCGCGCTTGGAAACAGCGGCAGCTCCTCTGGAATCCCTCTAGGCCTCCTGCGACCATGAAAAGGCAGCTCTACAAGAGCCACATTACACCCCAGCGAAAATAGCAATCCTGGAAGAAACGCTAGTGAGTTAACTCGCTGGTCGCCCATGGTCCAGCCGTGAATAGCGACAATAGTCATTCGTTCCGTAGTAGCCACTTTGTGTTCCCATAGCCTGACATAGGAAGTAGTGTTCTCCTCTGTAGAAATGTAACCGGGGTCGTGGCTCCACCCAGTCTTAGGGAAATGAGATGGGAATTCTAGATCAATCACTGAACCCTGAGGGAACCCGTGAATCGGGGTGATCAGCGGATCTTTGAAGTTCATGGGTGCAGCGAATAGACTCGAGACCTCACCCTTACTCCTGAGCATCTCGAGCGTCATGCCTTGAGTCTTTAAGGTAGCTAAATCGAGAGATGGTGCGAAGGTCTCCAAGCTTACTGCAGACAGGCTCTTTCCTAGCCTCGTAATTACCCGGTCCAAGCCTGCACCTCCCAAGACGGTGAGGCGCTCTGCATCGCTTAGACGAGCATCCTCTCTACCGTTCAGAATGCAGAAATCTTCTGGATTGCCTCTTTTCAAGTTAAATAACTCCCTATTAATTCCGATGCTTGTATATCGGCTAAAGAGCTAATTTTTAGAGGTAAAAAGTGAAGTTTAATCCTAACAAGGTCAACAGAGGGCCAATGAAGAGGTTTACATGGCAGAAGTATCAGTTTCTTGGGAGCTCGAAGCCCAAAACACCGTTCCATCCCGCCCTATAACTACTTCACCCTGACTTGTAATTTTCCATCTATCACAGCCACTTCGTGTAATTTATTCAGAACTCGCAGCGTCGATGCATCTTCCTGAACAAGGGCCATAATCGCTCCGGCAACATACTCTGCGGCATGACCACGCGGCATATCCTCGAGCTTCCGGTCCTTAAGAGTTAACTCAGAAAAAGAAAGCTTAATCTCGCCATCCTTAATCGACATCTGACACCTAGCACTGCCAGTAAGAAACCTATCCTTGATCATATCGACAATACGGCTTGCGGCCTCCCATTCCCCCAAAGCTGTCAGCGGAAGAGAGAAGCGCAGATCTATAAAATCTGAGTTCAAATCTACTCGTATCCATTCCTTCCAAGAGGTGTTTCCGATCACTGCCTGCAACTCTGCAGATGAAAAGGTTGCTGATTCGGACCTGTTTTCAGCTATTGCTGTTCGAAGCAGGTTAATCTTTCTCAATCCCTCATCAGCATCAGTTTCACTCAAGGAGACCGGCGGGAGAGGGCTTGGTACAGTGGCTAAATGCTGCTCTACCGCCTCACGCATACTCTTCTTGGCGTAAAACCAAAACCCGATGACAAGAGCCGAGAATATAACTACTGCGATTAGACAGCCGTATGAAAAGCACCCTGGGCCGGTTGAGCGCCTAACCGATGGACCAACCATGAAGATCACCAAACGCTAAAAGCCATCTCTTAAAGTGGCTATATCTTTTTTGAAAGCGCACTCACGGACCGCTCTTAGATCCTTAGATCCATAACTCTTCACACACTGCATACAGTGCTCATAAGAGCTAGTAATCTCACCAGAATCAATCCATGATTGACACAGTTTAGGGGTATTTGCCGAGCATCCAGCGACAAAAACAATCAGACTTAATACGATTTTTTTCATAGGTACGAGGGTAGCACGATAGAGGCACTGGCAAAAGATAGACTCCAGTCTTACTCTAGTGCCTCTAACAACTCCTCGCGAGTGATGCCTAAGTCAAGATTCCCGGAGGTCTCCTTATAATCCCCGAGTACACGAGCCTGTCCCTGTTCCTTTCGCCTCAAGTTCCAATGGATAATCTCGTCCACCTTACACCCAAGCAGTGATATCACGTTTACAGTCCCCCTCTGCCCAATTCGGTGTATTCGGTCAACTGATTGCATCCAGTGCTCAGCATTCCACGTTTTATCGACGTAGACGGCGGTCTGCGCTGCTGTCAAAGTTATCCCCACGCCACCGGCAGCTGGAACGGCGACTAAGATCTTAGGCTCCGCCGACTCCTGAAAAGCGCGTACCGTAATCTCTCGTTCCGCGGCGGAAACCTCGCCGCTAAAGGGCGCGGCGCCGTATTCGCTATATCGCTGGCAAAGCTCACTAACGTTACCGAGATAGTTTGTCCAGATAACTATCTTTTGGCCCTGCTCATGCACCACCTCGCGCACTATCTCATCTAACTCTAAAAACTTCGCCGGCTCTCCTTTCCACTCTGGATCGATAAGCCTTGGATTAGAGGAAACCTGAACAGCTCTTAGGTACTCTTCCAAGATATTGGTAATCTCGCGCGTAAACTGCTCACCCGAAACGGAGCGCATACGCAAGATCAACCCCTCGCGTATCTCGTTATATCTCTCTGCTTGAGAGCCAGTAAGCTCGATCTCCCGTATAGAAAAAGTTTTCGCGGGTAGATTGACCACTTTTTCCTTGCGTCGTCTTAGCATCACCTCACGGGCTCGGTGTATACTCTCAGAGACCTCCGCTTCGTTGAATTTCTTCACCGCGTACTGACTATACTCAGTTCCAAGCTCGGCTACCTTAGATAGCCACTTGTAAAAGCTCTTTCCAAGTCGCGCCCCTCCATCAAGGATCCTCATCTGCGCCCATAGGTCAGAAACATCTTTTGGCGTTGGCGTACCGCTTAGCAAAACGCGTCTATCGCAGCCCGGGGCTATCTGACTAAGCGCCTTAAAGGTCTTCGCGCTCGGATTCTTTACGCGCTGGGATTCATCAAGGCAGAGCAGCGTGCGCTTGTTGGATACAATCCTTTCAATCTCAGGAGTTACATACTCAAGTCTTACACCTTCGTAGTTAACTACTAATAGATCTGTCTCTACCGCCCCCTGATTAAGCATTCTAAGCGTCCACGATTTTTCACCTTTATCCCCGGACAATACAGTCACCCGAAGGTCTGGGAACCAAACCTTCGCCTCGCGCGCCCAGTTCCTTGATAGCGAGTTCGGGCAGATAACAAGTAGTAGAGAAAACTTTTGAGTCTCACGGAGAGCTATGTAATAAGAGAGGACTGACAAGGTCTTTCCGAGCCCCATATCATCCCCTAGGAAGGCGTAGGGCACTTCTTGAAGCCACTGAACAGCAACTCTTTGGTGCGGGAACAACCTCGCGGCCGAATCCTCGCTAAGTCCACTCACATCTGCTGGGCGGATATCCTCAAGCGATCCAAAGTAAGCCGACCTCTCCAGTAGCTTCCCTCGCTCTTTAACGTCACCTAGTAGCTTGTCGAATGATTCACTTCTTGATGGCTGAGGTAGGCCGTGTGTCTCACAAAGCTGCTCGACTTCATTAAAAGCCAAGATAAGCTTAGAATCAGGGATCTCGACCCTCAGCGCAGGGCCTTCATTTAGGTATTTTCCACCTACAACCTCAGAGATTCGAGATACAAGGAGGTCTCTTATCTCGCTTCCCTGTTCTATCCCTACCGCTAAAACAGCGCGACCGATCTCCGCAGTGCGCCAAAGTAATGGAACTAAGACCAGATCCGCGACCAGGTCCCCCACTATACCGGATCCCGCTCCTATCTCTCGCGAAAACTGCTCACGCTTAGTTTTTATAAAATGGTGCGTATCTGCAGTTAACCAAACCTGAAAAGGTAGCGTTCGGGCGCGTCCTACAAACTCTAGCAATCCCAGCTCATCGAGTGTGAACACCTGCCCTGGTTGCCTACGAACTCCAGGAAACGCCATCTTGAATTGCTCACTAGTAAAAAAGCACGGTCTAAAAGAGAGCGTCTCTTCACGGTTGGTAGTAATGAACGGTGTTAGTAACGCGGCAGAGAGAACATCGCTATCCCATTTTTCAGGGCTCTCTAAAATTTGACGTCGCAGAGCTGCCGAGCCGCTTAACGCAGCTCCGGCTGATGCGTCGACCGCAAATAAAACCTGCCTGTCACGGAGCTTCTTTAATAGTTCCGCTAGTCGCTCGACTGGAATGACATAAGCAGAATCAAAGGCTGAAAATAAGGCTCCAGGAGAACGCTTGATAATCTTCTGGGCACTAGAGCCAATTCTTGGCATGCAGCAAACTCTCCTTTTCTCGGCGTGAAACCGCACTACGGCCTCCACGCCCAGGGAGGCGATGATCTCTTCCCTTACAGAGAATGGATTACTGACTAATTCTTCTCGGGCGGTACTTATGTCCAGCGTCGCTACTTCTAGATTACCCAGTCCATTTAGCACGCATGTAGGGGGAAATTCCTTAAGGCCGCGAACGGCATCTAGCTGCTCAAGGGGAAGAGCCCAGCTTTTATCATCGGGATTATAGCGCGCTCCTGGGATAGCTTTAACGGCTTTAACTCGTTCGGGCCCATATTCGAAATCAAGTAAAAGCCGGTCACCCTGTCGCATAATGGACAGCACTGGGCCTGTAGCTTTTAGCCACGGCGGGGCCTTAGCGCCCCTGCGATATGTCGCACGTTTCTTGGTCATTACAAAACTAGGTAAATCCTATCTAACGTATCACGAACACCTTGAAGTGACACTACGGCGCATTGCTTTAGCCACTTAAATTATCGAGCTTAGTGGAGGAAATGTTGCCTTATAAATGAGTGGCGATTGAGGGGCCAAAAGCCACCCAGTCGATCTTTTTACCCGCCTCACAATGTTTGGCCCATATCCATCGCTTTCATCTTGAACAACACCAAACTCGGGGCTATACCTGACACATGAGTTCTCTCTCTGTAACAAGTATAACTAAGAACTTTGGTTCTAACCGAGTGCTCACCGGTGTATCTCTGGATATCCAGTCAGGAGAGTTCTTTGCCCTTCTTGGCCCGTCGGGATGCGGAAAATCAACTCTCCTAAGGATTATAGCCGGTCTTGAATCCGCGGATTCAGGCTGTGTGACTGTAGACGGAAAATCTATCGACCAGATCCCCCCTCAAGCGCGTGGAATCGGAATGGTTTTTCAGCAATACGCTCTGTGGCCACATATGACTATCGCCCAAAATGTTCGTTTTGGACTGGAGTCGCGAAAAATGTCAAACAAGGAGCGCGATTCGAAAATGGTATCGGCCCTGGAACGTGTACAAATGTTACCCTATAAGGAGCGGTATCCTCATCAGATCTCAGGAGGACAGCAGCAGCGAGTTGCACTCGCGCGCGCTTTGGCGATGGAACCAACGATTATTTTACTGGACGAACCCCTGTCCAATCTAGATGCTAGGCTGCGTGCCGAGATCCGCCAAGAGCTAGCGGATCTTCACCGCAAATTGGGCGCCACTATGATCTATGTGACTCACGATCAGGAGGATGCCCTCAGTCTGTCTTCACGAATCGCTATTATGAATCGGGGGCAGATTGAACAAGTTGGTTCGCCACTTGAGATTTACAGCACACCCAACTCATCTTTCTGCGCCCGCTTCATTGGAGACGCCAACCTCTTGCCCTGCAGGGTGTTAGACATCACGAACTCCGGGAAGGTCAAGGTCACACTCAGCGCTCCTTTAGATCTACACTGCGAGACTCGCCTCCCTGAAGTGGCTATATCCGCCAATACGCTTGGATATCTCTGCGTCCGGCCAAGCGCTATAGAGATAAAGGAGAACAAGCGACCGGAGTCGGACGGAGCGAATACTCTAAGAGCTCGAGTGGCACGTAGTACTTATATGGGTTCCTCCTATGATCTAGAGCTTATAGTCGGAGATGGCACAAAGTTAAAAGCAGACTGCCCACTTAATGCCTACTCGCCGGCTTTTACAGAGGGGCGAGAGGTGTTTCTATCGTGGGAGACAGAGCAGAGTGTCTTTGTGGTCGATACGCCTTCAGAGCGGGCAAACTAGCGCGATTATGGGATCTAGCACGCGACCCTACCAATACATGCTGCTGGCTTTCTTCGCTGTGTTCATGCTCTATCCCCTTAGTCACGTTTTTCTAAGTGCGTTTAGCCTTGAGGGGGCATTCTCACTACACTTCTTTGCTATCATGTTCAGCACTGAGGCATATCGAAGTTACCTCATAAATTCTTTAAACATCGCCCTCGCAGTCACATCAGTCACTACACTGATCGCCTATCCCCTGGCTTTAATGATGTCGCGCTTTCAGCTACCAAAACAGGCTATGCTTCACGCTCTACTGCTCGCTCCATTAGTAGTCCCTCCATTCGTTGGGGTATTGGGCGTAAGGAAGCTATTTAGTCGGTTCGGTAGTGTTAATGTTTTTCTTCTCGACGCTGGCTGGATCACCACGCCCATTCAGTGGCTAGGAGGGGGAAATGTTATTGGGATAATAGCGCTTCAGGTTATTCATCTTGTCCCGCTCCTGTATTTAACTCTTCGAGCATCTCTTGAGAACGCCCATATCTCGCTCGAGGAAGCGGCGATCATGAGTGGCGCCTCGAAATTGAAAGTTCTGCGCCGTGTTACAATCCCGCTTTCGATACCGGGGTGGTTTGCTGGCGCTACACTGGTTTTTATATCTAGCTTCACAGACCTGGGGACTCCCCTAATCTTCGAATATCGGGAGGTGCTCTCGGTTCAGATCTACAATATGCTCTCGGATCTCCATGAGAATCCTGTTGGCTACTCATTTGTTGTTTCAACGTGCGTTATTTCTATATCTCTTTTCCTTCTCTCTCAGGCTTCCGTATTTAGCGGAAGTTTCGCCGGCTCTGGACGAGGACGCGAGGGGCGCGCCGGTAGTACGATGTCCAGTATGACAACTCTCCTCGCCTTAGCTGCAATAGCTGCGTATGGAGCTCTCGCGTGCATCCCCCAAATGGCAGTGGTTCTTGTGGCTCTTTCTAAAGAGTGGTTCATGTCCGTCTTACCACAGAGCTGGACCCTAGCTCACTTTCATGAGGTCCTAAATCACAAATTAACAACTCGCAGTTTCATTATCAGCGTCTCACTAAGCTTAGCGGCTAGTGTGCTAACCTTAATTGTTGGCTATCTTACCGCATACACAGTTTGTCGAGGTCGAACGCGGATACGTCATTTACTTGAAGCTCTATCCCTCGTTCCCATCGCGGTTCCTGGTTTAGTGTTCGCCTTCGGCTTCATTGGGGCATTCTCCGGAACAATGCTCGACAACCGAATCAACCCGTTTCCTCTTCTGGTTATCGCCTATTCTGTGCGGAGGTTACCGGCCATGGTTCGTTCTGTAACGGCGGGGCTACAGGAGGCTAATAGAGCACTAGAAGAAGCCGCGCTAATGGTAGGAGCGAGCCCCGGCACAGTAACAAGACGGATAACATTCCCTTTAATCAAGCGCCATCTGGCGGTTGGCGCGCTCTTAACTTTTGCCTACTCGATGATCGAGGTGAGCGATAGCCTTCTCTTAGCACTGGAATCCAAATTCTACCCTATCTCCAAAACGATCTACGCGATGATGGGACGACCGGACGGACTCGAAGTGGCCTCTGCACTTGGTGTAATAGTCATGGTGGTTATGCTTTCGACCTTCTATCTATCTGAGAGGATTGCTCGTGGACGGGGCCTTGGTCGAACCGTTAAACTAGCGATCCTAGCAACTCTACTATGGGCTACACCTGCGAAAGCAGATACAGATGAGATCATAGCCGTTACCCCTCATTGGGAGGCAATCCGATTTGAATTCACCAATGGTTTTTCTAAATACTGGAAGGAAAAAACTGGAAGAGATGTAGCTATCCGCTGGCTAGACATTGGGGGCACATCGGACATCGTTAAGTATATTACAGGCCAATTCGGGAAAACACCTGACTCCATTGGAATTGATATATTTTTTGGCGGTGGAGCTGACTCTTTTATGGAGTTAGAGAATCGCGGACTCTTGGCTGAGGTGCCCGTTTCAGAGGAAGTCCTTTCGTGGATCCCTCAAAATATCGCGGGTGTCCCGATCTACTCGCCGCAAAAGCGCTGGTTCGCAAATGCTATCAACGCGTTCGGGCTGCTATATAACAGAACAGCAGTACTCCGACTTGGATTGCCCGAACCACGAACATGGGCGGATTTAGCTAAACCTGAATACTTCGATTTAGTTGGGGCTGGAGATCCTCGTAAGAGTGGAAGCATGCACGCCATGTTTGAGATTATCTTGCAGGGATATGGATGGGACCGCGGCTGGGAATTAATCCGCCAGATAGCGCGCAATGTGCGAAACTTCTCGAGCTCAGCTAGCCAGATTGGAAAAGAGGTGGCTACAGGGGAGATGATCTACGGGATCGCAATTGACACGTATGCCGGCGATACCATTCGGCAGGTTGGAGACGATAGGATAGGCTATCACTTACCCGATGACTTTACGGCGATAAACGGAGATTGCATCGCCTTGCTAAAGGGAGCTCCGCAACAAAAAGCAGCGTCCGCGTTTATAGAGTTCACGCTATCAGATGCCGGCCAGCGTCTTTGGTACGCTAAACTGGGGCAGAAAGGAGGCCCTGTGAAATCTGAGTTAGGAAAACTTCCTGTCCTACCGACTCTCTACGGCCAGGTGGAACCCTCCAGTGTAATTAAACAGAACCCGTTTAAGATGGCTAATGTCCTAGCTTATGACGCGGAGAAAGCTGGCCTACGGTGGAATTTGGTAAATGATTTATTTGGTGCATTTGTTATCGATGTTCATCAACGGCTCGTGAGAACCGAGGATGTCGCCTCGATTAGGGGGATCCCAGTTTCAGAAGCGGAGGCTCTGAAACTAATCGGAACATCTGGGTGGGGCGAAAACAAGGCGTTAAGAACTGAGTATCTTCGCAAATGGAGCGCTCAAGGAGTGGAGGGGCTGCCGATTCGCCAGAACTTCGCAGAGAGATATCGCTGGCTCCCGGGCGCCCTTTTCGCGCTAAGTCTTGCTATTCTGCTTCTTAAGAAGCTGCTACGGGGATAGTTCCTGAACCAGCCCACAAGCCCTGATCCCACGCCTGTAGCCGGCCTACCCAGTACGGCACCCAGTCCTGTAGCCGGGCTACAGACCGCAGACCCAGTCCTGTAGCCGGGCTACAGACCGCAGTCCTAGGCCGTGCGAGCGTCGGACCGGGTGGCCCCGCCCTGAGAAGCTCCGGAATAATAAGAAAAAGCAAAGACAATCTCCGCCCGTAGATACACGTCGGCGCTGCGAGTCAGAAGTCGCACTGTGAGATATGGGGGAACTCTAGCAGCCAACAAGATTCGCTAGCTTCGGAAACGAGGGAGGGTACAGACCATGCGGATACACGGCGGTTCTATCGCCCATCATCCACTTGGCTCTAATCTCCTGAGCTTCCTTTCGTAGTTCCTTTAACTTTTTTATATACTGAATTCTTTTACTGCGCTTGTCTGCTAAGCACCACATCTTCCGGCCCTTCCTGTCCGGCCTATAAGAGGTATCGATCTTCTGCTCCTCGAGTCTTCTGCGTCCGATGACGGTCTTCTTTTCGCGTATCCGTTTCTCAGCAGCACGCTTCTCTAAGGTGCGTACGCGCTCTACAATTCTATCGTTTATTCGTTTCTGCTGCTCAGGATCTGTTATTCCAAACGCCTCCATCCATGCGTTTGGCTCTAGGGTAAATGTCTCAACCTCTGAAGACCCATCAAGGAGTCGCTGAGCTTCTTTTGTATAACCTCTTAGGTTATGACTCTCCTGGGTAAGGCACCGGTACTGCGGACGTCTAAATCTCTTCCAACTTTTTGTCGTCTCGCCATCTCTAAACATCTGCCAGGTGGAGAATCCTGGGTATTCCTCTATTGAGGAAACGAGATTATCCTTAGCCGGGTTACAGTAGGTATAAGATATGAGCGATATCGCTTTAGATAGGGTAAGAACCCGTGGGCTATCGTAGCCATCACACCACACGGTTCTCTTTTTTCTCCCCAGTATAGCGTTAATCGCATGAGCCGACTCGGTTTTAAAATGCCTAATGAAAGCCTGGATATGATCTGGGTTTAAAACAGTAATCATAGAGTGAAAGTGTGTGGCCTCGGCGGTCATGTGCGATATTTTGACCGGATAGAGCTTCGATGCCGCCACGAGGCAGCTCTTTATGATAGCCATACAAAGCGGGTTGGCTTGAAAAAGCAAACCTTCCTCAACAGAGAAGGTAATAAATAGCACACTGCCTTTTTGATGGTATTTTATCATCGGAGAGCCACTAGTAGTTAAAAGACTCTCAGAATATCGTGCGCACGATACAGAGAGTTGCGTGCGGCAAGAAAACGAACCGCGCTTTGGAGAAAAAGAGTAGCCCGGCTACGGGGCTCCAAACTTCTCATTCTAGGTTCAACGCAACTTCGCTCGTCAGAGCTCCGATTGATCCCCGTAACACTAAGCTTTCTCCAGGGAGACAATTATGACTAACTCTTGCTGCTTAAATGCGAGCATTTCAAATTCCAATATCTTCTCGATGAAGACAATTAATCCAGACTCAGAGAGCTCGAGTCGACTCGATCGCGGTTCAAACGATCCTCTAAAAGTAAGCTTCGCTCAGAGAACTTTCGACGCCGAAGGGGTCGAAGCGCCCGGTCGCTTCTTTAGTCGAGTCATATCGTGGCCGCGCCTAGGAAACAGCGGCGTAACTATCGGCCGCGGGTACGATATGGGGCAACGTAATCCGTCACAGATCCTCCGAGAACTATCTCTAGCTGGAATGCCACCTGAGGACGCACGCTTCCTCGCAAAAGCCGCCTTTAAACGAGGAGCTGAAGCGGGCGAATTTGTCCAAAATTTCAAGTCATCTGCTCCGATAATGTCACTGGAAGTTCAGCGCAATCTGTTTGAGAGAGTAACAACACCAGAGATGATAAACGACATTAAGAGGATCTTTAACAAGCAAGATGTAGTAAGCACATACGGAAAGACGTCTTGGGACGAGCTATCTCCGGCAGCGCAGGAGCTCGTATTCGACCTTCGCTATCGAGGGGATTATAGCCCAGCGACTCGCAAGGCTATTCAAAAATTCCTGGTAAATAAGGACTACGAAGGGCTACGGTCAGTAATTAACGATACAGCATACTGGCAGTCACGCGGCGTCCCTGCTGCTAGGATAAGAGAGCGACAAGCGATCGCTCGGGAGCTTTAGGAAGACGAGGCAGAAGCTCGCTTGCGCGAGTTTTTGCCGCTCTTCCTTAGCCGAGCACATCGTTTAAGAGTCGTTCAAGCTCCTTATTTTTCTTGATATCGCGTATTCGGGAGTTAAACAGTGACCAAAAAAGTGGCTGAGGTAGTCTCTCCCGATTACGCGCGAATTTAAGAATCTTCTCTTGAAGATCGGCTATCTCCTTGGCAGTAGCTGAGCGCTCATGCAGAGGTTGCTCAGGGCCTATGTCTTCGTAATCTTCAAAATATGAATCGGTGGGCCCCTTCCTTAGCGTCATCTCTTAAGCTTAATGCTAAATAACCCCAGAGCGCCAGCGTTTATAATCCCCAAGGATCTTCAGTGCATAGGTCATGCACTCTTTTGGAATTCTTCGCTTGCCACCAGTTGCCGAATCAACATGGCCTGGTCCCCAATTGTATGCCACCAACGCGAACATCCGGTCTCCTTTATATGCCTCTACCAGCTCTTTTAGATAAGCAATTCCTACCTTAAGGTTGTGTCCAGGGTCGGTCAATTTACCACTCGGTAGATCGTGTTTTTGACGGAGCCAAGCCCCTGTTGCCGGCATGATCTGCATCAGTCCCTGCGCCCCCTTATTAGAACGAGCGGTATTGTTAAATGTACTCTCCGCCTTGATCACCGCAGCTACAAATAGTGGATCTACCCCCTGCTTAGCACTCTCCTGAACAATCGTATGAGCTAACACACCAGGGCTCTTATGCATGGGAGAGTATTTCTTGATAATAGAATGGACGCGTCCAACTATAGCGCGGCTGCCGTGCGGGACAACATGACTCGAAGGAGCCGGGGCAACTGACTTAGGTAGCCTGCTTGGTGACACAGCTAATTCAGATGACTCGAGCTTGCTTCTGGTTGGAAGAGAGAAACTGACTAGCCTTACCTGCTCAGGCGGCTGGGCTAAAGGCAACTTAGACAGAAGAGGATCTCTCTCGAGCTCTCTATTGTCTGCAATTCTTGCAGTTGCATGCGCGACGCGCTGTTGGCGCGGAGATAGTTTATGCGCAGTAAAAGAGCCAATACTCGATGAAGACCTCTCTACTTGCGAAAGATTCCCTTTAAGATTAGCTAATATCGCTTTACCTAGGTCCCTATTCTGATGGCCATATGTGAGTGGTCCTAGTAATGACAGCGCAACACCACATGCGAGACCCATGAACGCAATGGTATGTAGTCCAATAATTGAACTGGCAGGAGTGCCCACCTCTAAAACTGTGTCCGCATTTGCGGCTGCCACTTGCGGAATAATAGCCTTGCCAGAACTCTTGATTAGTCTGCCTGTTGGAGCAGAACGCAGAGCTCTGCCGTTGCTAGTTTTGCTTGTGATGACGGTAGCGGACGGTTTAGTCATTAGGCACCTTTTGTACGGCGTTTTGTTTGACCCCCTATAATCGGTAGAAACGCCGGGGCTGCTTCTGACTATTTAACCCCATAACGCCCTGATATACCTTGTTTTTCTGGAAAACTCAGGGGCCACATCGGGCAAATTCGTGCGCTTTGTCGCGCCTCCTTAGACCAAGAGACTCATTAGCTCATCCCGAGACAGGCTTAAAGAGCCCTCTCCCCCTAGCGCTGCGGCGAGAAGAGCTCGCTTCTCTTCCTGTATCTTCAAGATCCGCTCCTCTACGGTATCCTTAGCCACGAGGCGATGAACGATAACTGAATTTCTCTGACCTATACGATAAGCTCGATCAGCCGCCTGATCCTCCGCGGCCGGATTCCACCAAGGATCGATAATATAGACGTGGTCGGCAGCGGTAAGAGTTAAACCAAGACCACCAGCCTTCAGAGATAGCAACATAACATCTGCGCCATCGTCATTCTGGAAGCTATCAACAATATCTCCGCGTCCCTCAGTAGAACCGTCTATCCTACTAAAGGAGATGCGAGCCTCCTCCAGGCGAGGCTCGATTAAATCCAGCATCGTAGTCCACTGAGAGAAAACAAGCGCGCGGTGACCTTGCTGCTTAGAGGCTATTAGCGACTCCATCAGCAGATTAACCTTCGAGGAAGACTCAACTTCAGTATGGCCTGGTAATAATCCCAAGTGACAACTCGCCTGACGTAAACGCAACAACGCCTCCAGCGCAGAAAAGATCCCGCCTCCGTTGGCTAAAAGCTGATCAACTTGAGACTTCACCGCTCCTAATATGGCCTGATAAACAACCTTCTCACTCTCGGATAATTCGCACTCAAGGATGACCTCGGTTTTCGGTGGCAACTCTGTAGCAACCTCTTTCTTCAGCCGTCTTAGCACAAATGGCATCACTCGTTTTCTTAACTCTGCGGCCTGAAGCATATCTCCACTTTGAATCGGCGTAGCGAAGCGCGTTTGAAATTCTTGATAAGAACCAAGCAAACCAGGATTGAGGAACTTAAATTGACTCCAGAGGTCATCAAGTGAGTTCTCTACTGGGGTTCCCGATAAGCTAATCTTCTTTTTGGCCTTTATTCGGTGAGCCGCCTGAGCAACCTGGCTTTCGGGATTGCGGATCATCTGAGCCTCATCAAGTACGACTAGCTCCCAATTATTCTCAACGATCAGATCTATATCTCGTCTAAGGAGAGCATAAGAGGTAATCGTAATATCAGCATCCTTCTCTAACTCACGACGCGCGCCATGATACACAGAAACTGTTAGGCCGGGCCTAAATTTCTCAATCTGACTCTTCCAACTACCTAAAACCGACGTTGGACACACCACAAGCGTATTGGGCCCTGCAACACAAAGAGTTTGAAGAGTCTTTCCAAGACCCATGTCATCAGCTAACAGAGCGCCCAGACCATTTTGCAGAAGAAAAGATAACCAATTCACTCCAACTCGTTGATACGAGCGGAGCGTTGCCGTTAGGTCCGACGGGAGGTCGGCAGGAGGTATCGACTGCACATCCGCTAGTGCCTGCTTAAGACGGGTAAAATACTGCGGTGGTGCCACTCCAATAGATTCGCAGAGCTCACTAACATCGGAGATCAATTTAGCAGGAGCAGCTGCTTCTGAATCCTCCTTTGCCTCTAAGATCCTCTCTAAGGCAGCGGAATGCTCCCTCAACCACTCTCTCGGTAGAGCTCCCCATCCCGCGTCTGCACCCAGATGAATGAAAGAATCCCCTCTCTTCCACGCAGAAAGGACCTCGTCAGCGTTTAACTCAACAGTTTTGGCTTCCGCATCAGGCGGCGTGAATGAAAACTTAAGCGAGTCTCCAAGCAAGTCTAGCTTTGGAGTTAACACACCTCTTGGCTTGAAAAATTGTGCGCCATCTCCACTGATCGACAACCCCCGGAGCCTCCCGATAAAATCCACGGCACGCTCGCCAGCGATAATCGTTGCTTGGTTAATCTTTAATCCCAGCTTTAAAGAGAGGTCCCTAACTAATTTACCTTCCTCCGCCAACTCACGAATGGGCACATCGCGGCGGTCTAGCAGTATTAGGTCGCCCTGCTCTACGCGGGCTATCTCAGGATCCCCGTACACTACAGTTGGAACAACCGCCAGTGATGCTCCATCATTTACTGCGCGTAAGTCTATTACAATTCTAGGAGCAATCCTGCGCGCTCTTGGTAGCCGCTTACTGAGAATTCGTAGATCTATCTTTCCATTTAAACGCGGCAGTACTACCGTTACTAGTTCAAGAGCACGGTCTTCTGAAAAGAAAGTTCCCGAATCCTTGATTAACTCCAACTCGTCAATTCGTAGAGAAGAATCCTCTACGGCTTGCAGGGCGCCATCGACTAATGCGGCACTATTATCAAAATACTGCGTGATGTTTAACTCACGAGATCGCCTGAGACGATATCCACCTTCCTCGTCTACAACCTCAGCCTTAACGATTAAAGGCTCAGGCCGCACAGCGACTCGCTTTCCATCTAAAAACACATTTGCGACTCTAGCTAAAGTCGGAATCAGATGCCTCATCGTCTTAGGATCTAATAATCCTGTCTTCTGTTGAGGTAACGCGTAGTCAATACGGAGCTCCTCTTCTGTCGGAAACACTTTCCTTCCGGAGCGCTCAATAGATGCCACAGATTGCAAAAGCGTTGTACCTACATCGACTCGTTCATCATCGGAAAAAGCGATGTAGCGTGCGAATTCTAGCGAGTTCCCCTTACGCGTGAACTCGTGGGTTATAACTCCAACTTTTGATAAGGAAGACACCGCACTCGACCTCTCCAAGCGCCCCTGTTTTACAGCGATAATAGTCGCTACTACGTGGCGACAAGGGTCCTCTTCGGCGGAGCAGCTACACTGCCAAAGTTCGCTCTCCTCAGATATCGAAACCGAGACGACCTTATCCCTGGGTCCCTGCGCAACTCTAAATGTCCTTTCATCAGGACTTGAAGATCCCTCTTCCTGAAAAATCCCATTTCTAGCGAGCTCCACCCCGGCCGACCAGGTCTTCGGCTCTGCCATCTCGCGCGCCAGTTCAAAGAGGGCTTCCATATCAGTTAAACTATACAATCCGTGCTAGTTAGATCCATTGGCAGTCGAGATATAATATCACTGAATTCTTTGGTATCCCGAGCTCGCTTAACCTGATCAAAGCACCCGACCATTCCGCGCTTATGAGCGTAGTTAAGCCACTGCTTTATCCGTGACATGGTACGGCGATCAGACTCCATAGCGGCCCTAGATTCAGCGGTTAATTCTCTTAACAAAGATCTCCAATCGGTATCTTCTGCGTCCTTAAGTGACTTCTCAATTCCTCGCGTATCAGTAATCCCAAGATAATCAGCGCATCTCTTAACTAGACTCGGATCCGCCAGAGCACCTCGACCGATCATAAAGTGCTCGCATCCCGACTGCTCCTGACAAAGCTTGAGTTCATCAAGACTCCAGATCTCGCCATTAGCGACCACTGGAACCCCAACCATCTTGCGAACCTCTCCGATTGGTCTCCAATAAGCTGGTGGAGTATAGCCCTGCATTTTAGTTCGGCCGTGAATTGTTATCCATGCAGCACCACCTCTTACCGCGCGCTCAGCATTTTGATAAATCGCCTTGGGATCGTCCCAGCCTAGCCTCAATTTAGCGGATAACGGGATATGCGCAGGAAGCGCACTCCTTACGGCGCCGACTATACTTTCGATGCGTTCGGGAAACTTTAATAGCGTCGCGCCCCCATCGTGACGATTCACCGTGGGCGCCGGGCATCCAAAGTTAAGATCAATTACCTGTGCGCCAGCCTGAACGGCGACCAACGCGGATTGAGCCAAACGGTCCGGGTCGCCTCCAATAAGTTGTACGACCACTGGAGCACCAGAGGTCGTCCTGGCACCATTCCTAAGCTCCGGCACATCGTTGGTAAAGACGCGAGCAGGCGGAACTATCTGCGAGATCCTGATAAACTCAGACACGCAGAAACTAAATGGCATCCGTGCTGTCAGGAAACGGCGCATAAAAGCATCCGTGACTCCGTCCATAGGAGCAAGAACCAGTGCTGGCTTACCGGCCGTGATCATCTTTCAAGAAAAAGTTACCGCGCTAATTTACAGGACGCTACTCGTAAAAACCGAGCTTAAATTAGCCTTAACCAAAGGAGCTATCGCCTCCTTTGGTAAGTTAACTCGGGTCTCGCCTAGTGCATAAGGAGCGACCTCGTAGGGATTATACTGTATCTCAAGCCCTTTGTCGCTTAACGCGAAATTCTCTCCTATTGGAAGCTCCTGTCCAGGAAGGATAAAGAAACCAGCATCTTGAAGACTCTGACCAGCAGCTATCGAACGAGCCCTGCGAAATTCAGCCTCAAGTATGCGGTTAAGGGTTGGTCTTGAACTCTCTTCAACTAGGTCAGCCACCGTTAACCGCCGTCCTGATTTTGAGTCAAATGTCATTAGGGATCGATCCTTAAACCCGTGAGCACCTCCCAGATAGCCGATATTAGATATCTCGAAGGAGGTTACTTTAGAATCGCTGAAGACCACCTTAGCGGTCCTTGTCAGCGACCAATCGATCTCAGCGTCACTAACTGAATCATACTCACGCATCCTCGCATCTATCTCGGCAATTAACGCGTCTCGCGATGGCTTCATGTTATCAACATCAAGTGGCGCGTAGAGCACACGCTTAATCTCTGCCTCTATAGCTACTCTAGCATCTCCAGTAACCGAATGAGGGATTTCCGGAAGAGCCGCTATATCAACCTCGACACATGGACTAGGAGCACAAGATCCTAAGCGAGTCTTTACAGCGCTAAAATCCTCTTTACCAAAGTTAAAGCTGAAACACCCACTAGCCACAAGGCAGAGGGCAAAGAGACAAACTTGATAGCGCGCAAAGTAACTCATAAATCTTCCTAGGACCTACTGTGCCTGCATCTTGCCACGCAAGCTGACTCCGCGTAACACCGTTGCCTTGACATAATCACGATTCATTCGGGTAATGTACTTAATGCTGATACCCTTGGGACAAGCCTCTTGGCACTCACCGTGATTGGTACAACCTCCAAAATCTTCGTCGTCCATCTGATGCACCATGCTCACTACACGCTCAAATCGCTCTGGCTGACCCTGAGGCAGAAGCCCAAGATGCGCGACCTTAGCCGCGGTAAACAACATAGCTGAACCATTTGGACACGCCGCGACGCACGCCCCACAACCGATACACGCGGCGGCGTCGAAAGCCTCATCAGCATGCTCTTTCTCGATCGGAGTAGCGTTAGCCTCTGGGGCAGCTCCGGTCGAAACAGAGATATATCCACCCGCCTGCTGAATCCTGTCAAACGCCCCTCTATCAGTAACCAGATCCTTTATAACCGGGAAGGATTTAGCTCTAAATGGCTCTATGTAGATAGTGTCACCATCCTTGAAATTCCGCATATGGAGCTGACACGCCGTAGTCAATCTCTTAGGTCCGTGAGGACGTCCGTTAATCGACATCGAGCAAGACCCGCAGATTCCCTCACGACAATCGTGCTCAAAAGCCACAGGGCGCTTCCCCTGCTCGACTAACGTTTCGTTGAGATAATCAAGCATCTCTAAAAACGAGGAGTCCTCGCTAACGTTTTTTAACTCATGCTGCTCAAAAGCCCCCTCAGAAGCGGCATTCTGCTGGCGCCAAACAAATAGTTTAAGATTCATAACCACTCCTTACTAATAACTCGTCGCTACTTATAGCTTCGTGTCGACAACTGCACGTTATCAAACGCCAAGGGTTCCTTTGTTAAATCGTGACCGGAGCCATCTTCTTTTTGGCTCCAGACCGCGCTGTAGCAATAATCGCTGTCGTTCCTCGCGGCCTCTCCATCTGGAGTTTGATACTCTTCACGGAAATGGCCACCACAGGACTCGTTCCTATTAAGCGCGTCTAGACACATAAGCTCGGCGAACTCAAAGAAATCAGCCACACGGCCGGCCTTCTCTAGCTCCTGATTAAGCTCATTCCCAGTGCCACCTACGAAGGCGTTCGCGTAGAACTCCTCTTTAAGCTCGGGTATGCGTTTAAGAGCCTCCTTAAGCCCAGCTTCAGTTCTGGACATTCCGCACTTGTCCCACATGATTCTTCCTAGAACTCTGTGGAAGTGATCAACCGGCTTCTTGCCCTTCATAGAGAGAAAAACCTGTTGGCGCTTCGCGACACGCTCCTCGGCAGCCTTAACAGATGGATGATCAAGCGATACGGAACCCGGCTTCTGAGAGGCCAAATAATTACCGATAGTGTAAGGAATCACGAAGTAACCATCCGCTAATCCCTGCATTAGAGCGCTCGCTCCAAGTCTATTCGCCCCGTGATCTGAGAAGTTAGCCTCTCCCGCTGCGAACAACCCAGGGACCGTAGTCATTAGGTTATAATCAACCCATAGCCCACCCATTGTGTAATGCGGAGCTGGATAGATTCGCATTGGAGTCTCATACGGATTCTCTCCTGTGATGTTCTCGTACATATCAAAGAGATTTCCGTAGCGATTCTCAATCGTCTTTTGTCCCAATCGATTAATAGAATCCGTAAAATCAAGATAAACACCCAAACCCATCGGCCCAACGCCGTATCCAGCATCACAACGCTCTTTAGCGGCGCGTGAAGCAATATCTCGTGGACTTAGGTTACCAAAGCTTGGATACCTGCGCTCAAGATAGTAGTCACGCTCCGACTCAGGTATATCCTTAGGATTACGCTTATCGCCCTGCTTCTTTGGTACCCAGACCCGTCCATCGTTACGCAACGATTCACTCATCAAGGTCAACTTGGACTGATGCTCACCAGATACAGGGATGCTGGTTGGATGGATCTGCGTAAAGCAAGGATTCGCCATCCCAGCGCCGTGACGATAAGCGCGCCAAATAGCGGTGACGTTACAACCCTTAGCGTTTGTTGAGAGATAGAACACGTTAGAATACCCGCCCGTAGCCAAAACAACAGCATCAGCTACATGCGAGGTAATCTCTCCTGTGCGGAGATTGCGCGCAACAATTCCAACACATCTTCCGTTATCAACTATCAGATCAAGCATCTCAGTTGACGATTGCATTTCAACCGTCTTCTCATGAATCTGACGATTTAACGCCGCGTAAGCTCCCAAAAGAAGCTGCTGACCAGTCTGGCCTTTCGCGTAAAAGGTACGTGAAACCTGAGCTCCTCCAAATGACCTATTAGAGAGCAATCCTCCGTACTCACGAGCGAACGGGACACCCTGAGCAACACATTGGTCGATTATGTTAACACTTAGCTCAGCCAAGCGGTGAACATTCGCCTCGCGAGCGCGAAAATCACCCCCCTTAATCGTATCGTAGAACAAACGATAAACACTATCTCCATCGTTCTGATAGTTCTTCGCCGCGTTGATACCACCCTGCGCCGCGATACTGTGCGCGCGCCTCGGGGAATCCTGAAAACAAAAGCACTTAACTTTGTAGCCCAGCTCTCCAAAAGAAGCCGCTGCTGACGCTCCCGCTAAACCACTACCGACCACGATGATCGAGTACTTGCGTTTGTTAGCTGGCGAAACCAACTTCATAGTCGCCTTGTGCTTCTGCCACTTCAGCTCGAGTGGGCCCGCTGGAATCTTTGAATCGAGATTTAATTGCATATCTAACTTCCCCTACTTTGAAACACTCGTAACAACTGGCGCTGGAAGGAGCCCCATAGCTATTGAAACCGGAACCGCTGAAAACCCCACGAAGAGCGCCACAGCAATTACCTTGGCGAGAGTCCTAATCCCCTTATTCCACCGCGGCGTATCAACACCAAGAGTCTGAAACATACTCCAAGTGCCGTGATAGAGGTGAAGCGCCAACAACGCCATCGCCACAACGTAGAAGCCCGCCGTTAAAATATTTTGAAACGCGCTCCAAACATTGGCGTAGACCTCGCCCTCTACAAAACTAAAATGCAGAGTCCCTGTCGTGAAATGCAGAATATGAAAGGTTACAAAAAGCAGTAAAAACAAACCGCCGTACAACATAGTTAGGGATGCAGCGTTTGCAGAGCGATAGCTCTTTACTTTGTACCCCTGTGGCTTAGCCGCTCGGTTTAGCCTAGCCAACTGAATACCGCTCACCGCATGAAGCAACAAGCACGCAAGTAGGACTACTCGAACAATCCAGAGGACCCCTGACTCGCCCAGCATCTCTGAGCCCATGGTTCTTAAGAAGCGTCCGTAGTCGTCTATCTTATAATCCCCAGTGGCTTGGTGAATACCGGCAAATATCTTTAGATTGCCTGCCATGTGACCTACAACAAAAAGCACCAAGACAACGCCGCTAAGCGCCATCGATACCTTTTTTCCGATAGTTGAAGAGTAGAAACTTGATATTAGACTCATAAGAAAATGACTTAATTAAACTCCATCTGGAAGACGGCCTAAGACTACCCTCATTTGGGAAGCGAGGTAAACACTGTATAACCAAGGAAAAGATAACACGAAAGCCCAAAAATATCAGTGAATTAAACAAGTATATAGCTACCTTTTGGCCGGATGTTTGATATGCTCAAAAGTTATATGAGAAGCGAGACGGTCGAAGAGAGGTTAAATCGGTGATGAACAGCTCCGTGAGCCCAACCAAATCAACTCTCCACCCTCTTCATAGCGCTTCCAGGCTGGCGTTGTGGGGTCTACTTAGCTGCATCGTAACCGTATTATCACCTGCTCTGCACGCTCAAGCCCCAACGGGAACCAACCTAGACGCCATCACTGACTATTCACCCCAGATCCCCTTCAGGGATATCTTCCTATCATCGCGTGAATGGATTACCCAGTGCCAAGCCGGAAGCGATCCTGGGTGCTCCGCCTCTAACTCGTTTGATACCGGAGAATCGCATCTGATTGACCTAGACCAAAACGGCTGGGTGAAGTCACTGCCTAGTCGGTCGGCAAGTCCAGTATTCACATCTGTAGCGACCGTTTGGGATGTCGCTCCTGAGTTTCCAGCGGGCCGTTACGTTGTGCTGTATCGAGGCGCGGGAACAATCGAATACGCTCTCGGCGCCGAGAAGCTAAACGCTCTTTCTCGCGTCGGGCGCGATGTTATTCAGATTAATCCTGATAGAGGCGCCCTGGTGCTTAGAATAACCAAAACAGACCCTTTATCATCGGGTGATTATATTCGTGATATACACGTTGTCGCGGAGAGTAACGAAAACATTTATACAACCAACAGGTTCTCTGCAGCTTTCCTCAGGCGCCTTCAACCTTACTCGGTATTACGTTTCATGGATTGGGCGAGAACGAACAACTCCTCTTTATCAAATTGGAATACGAGAGCACGAAAATTAGACTCAAGGTATTCAACGAATCGGGGCGTTCCTCCGGAGATCGCTATTGAGCTGGCGAATGCTACGGGAAAGACACCGTGGTTCAATATCCCACACGCAGCCACTGATGATTTTGTTGAGGGATTAGCCAACCTGACCCTCAATGAATTAGATCCTAAGATTCCTGTTTATATCGAGTACTCAAACGAGGCATGGAACTCCACCTTCTCGCAGGGCGCATGGATCGAGGAGCAGGGAGAGCTCGCTTTTCCGGGAGGGGCTGATAGTGGATTCACGAAAAGAATTAATTTCTACGGCAAACGAACAGCTGAGATCTGCGCGATCTGGAATCGTATTTTTATTCAGAACCCTCAACGGGTAAACTGCGTCATCGCATCACAAGCCGCTAATTCATGGACAGCGTCAGAAGCGCTCGCATGTCCCTTGTGGAATCAAGGCCCGTGCGTAAATCACGGCATTCGCTCTCTAGCTATCGCGCCATACTTCGGTGATTACTTGGGACAAGAGGAAAATTATCGATCAGTGCTCCGGTTTGGCTCTTCAACACCCGAGATCTTGAGTGCCATCTTCCGGGAATTGAGAACAGGCGGGGAACTAAACAATGGGCCTAATGGAGGGGCCTTAAGTCAGTCGTTTGACTGGATCGAGCAGAATCAAAATATCGCCGCCTTAAATAATCTAGCGTTAGTCGCTTATGAAGGTGGACAGCACCTAGTTGGCATTGGATCCGGCGGTGACAACGAGAGACTGACCGAGCTGTTTACATCGGCTAACAGAGATTCTCGCATGGGGGGTGTCTATCAAGAATACCTAAACGGATGGAGAGTTCGGACTGGTGGGTTATTCGTGCATTTTAGCGATATCTCACTTTATACAAAATTTGGCTCATGGGGCGCAGCCGAGAAGTCTGACCAGATCTCATCCGCTAAATACGATGCGCTTGTGACTTATGCGACTGGAACTCCTCCCAGTCGAGGCTCGGACCGCGGAGTAAAACCACTCTTATCTATCAGGGTCTTTGGTCGCGGCGTAGTAGTAAGCAGACCATCTGCGGTTAATTGCAGAGCAGCCTGCTCGACCCGTTTTAACGCTGGCTCAAGAATTACATTAACTGCCCGATCAGCTAAGGGGCACACGTTTAGCGGCTGGGGCGGAGCATGTGCAGGCAAAAAGAGGGAATGTCGCTTAAAGCTCTCTAAAAATACGACCGTAAAAGCGAAGTTCGTTCTTTCACGTTGATGAAGCTCCGAATATAATATTGGGGTGAATCCCAGTCTTTACCAATTAAACCCACGAACTTACCTTGCGCAGGTCGCGGGAAGGGATGCGTCGTTAGACCAGATCCCCGATGACTTTCTCAAAAAAGTTGCGGACGCCGGCTTTGACTGGATCTGGCTTCTCGGGGTGTGGACGATATCTGCTGAAGGGATCAGGATTGCTAGATCTCTACCGAGCCTTCAAGCTGAATTTGTCCGGGCGCTTCCAGATCTCTCCCCTTTTGATGTTTGTGGCTCTCCCTTCTCTATCCTTGATTATTCCGTAGATCCCGCGCTCGGAGGGAATGCTGCGATCGAAAGGCTACGACACCGACTTGATTCGCATGGTCTTAAACTGATGCTTGATTTCATTCCAAATCACGTAGGATTAGATCACAGCTGGACTAAAACCTCCTCTGATTTTTTTATACAAGGCACCCCCAGTAATCTCGAACGTGAACCGGACAACTGGGTACGACTCAAAGATGGCGCGATATTCGCTCACGGAAGAGACCCAAACTATCCCGGGTGGAGCGATACGCTCCAACTCAATTATTTCAATCCGGATCTTCACAACGCGATGACCGCCGAACTGATCAAGGTCTCCCAGATCTGCGATGGAGTCCGTTGCGACATGGCGATGCTCTTGGAACCCGAGATCTTCGCTAGTACATGGAAAGAACATGCTGCCAATTCACCAGGGGAACCCTCGTATTTCTGGCCCTCAGCTATATCAGCCGTAAAGGAGAGGAATCCCGGCTTTAAATTATTGGCTGAAACATACTGGGACTACGAGTATAAGCTTCAGAAGCACGGATTTGATTTTACCTACGATAAACGTCTTTATGATCGAGTAATGCTTCGTCGCGGTCCAGACGTCCGTGCTCATCTGGAGGCTCCTCTCAGTTTCCAATCACGAATGGCTCGGTTTCTCGAAAATCACGATGAGGCTCGAGTTGCCTCGATGCTATCGGTAGCAGAGCATCGTGCCGCGGCCGCGGTAACATACCTCGCCCCTGGTATGCGTTTCTTCTTTGATGGTCAGTTATCTGGAAGAAGAACCAGAACACCGGTGCAATTAGGCCGTGCTCCTCGAGAGAAGATAGACCAGTCTGTGGCCGCGATATATCACGAAATCCTTCCTGTCGTTAACTCTCTACCTGTGAAGCACGGAACCTGGAACTTATTAGATACGAAAGCTGCCTGGCCCGATAACCACACACATTCAAATTTTATAGCCTTCCTGATCGAACATCCGATTAAGACACTTTTAATGGTTGTAAACTACGCGTCTTACCGCGGACAGTGCTTTATCAGGGTTCCCGACCGTGCTTGGCTTGACGGTTCGCTTGAATTAAGAGACATCCTCTCTCACGAGCGCTTAGTCCGTGACTCAAACGATTTGCGGGAGCGTGGTCTGTTTCTCGACTGCGCGGAGTGGCAGACTCACATATTCTCGGTAGAGCACTCTTAACATGTCCCTGCCAAGACTGCCGATCGTCGAACACCTTCCAGCTATAGCGTCAGGAGTTCAGGCCAACCCTGTCTCCATTCTGCAGGCCCCTCCGGGGAGCGGAAAGACTACTGTTCTTCCTATTCATCTCGCTGAGCAAGCATGGCTTAAAGATCGCAAGATACTAATCCTCCAGCCCCGTCGACTTGCAGCTAAGTCTGTTGCTTGCAGGATGTCGGAACTGCTCGGTCAGGAGGTGGGCCGGAGGATTGGATATCAGATCCGACTGGAGCGAAAGATCGGCAAGGATACGAGGATTGAGGTGATTACAGAGGGTCTACTCACCCGGAGAATCCTTGCGGATCCGGAGTTAGCCGACGTGGGGCTCATCATATTTGACGAGTTTCATGAGCGGAGCCTTAATGCCGACATAGGACTTGTCTTGTCGCAGGAGGTTGCTTCTGTGCTTAGGGCGGACCTCAGGATCTTAATCATGTCGGCGACCCTTGATTCTCTTGAATCCGTACCTTCTTTATCGAGCGCCTGGCGCTATTCGTTTAGCTCTAAACCGTTTCCGGTCAAGCTTGAGTATATTAGCCGGGATTCCCGCACCTCAATTTGGGAGCAGTCGGCTAACGCAATCCGCTCGGCTCTCGAGCGGCACCCAGGAGATCTGCTAGCTTTTCTGCCAGGAGCTTATGAAATTGAAAGATGCGCTGAGTTGCTGCAGACCTGCCGTACTCAGGTGTCAGTGATGCCACTCTACGGAGAGCTACCCTATCCACAACAACAGGCAGCTCTGCTCCCAATGCAAGACGGCTCTCGAAAGGTAGTACTGGCGACAAATATCGCTGAGACCAGCTTAACAATAGAGGGTGTGCGTATAGTAGTTGACGCTGGTTTACAAAAGATAGCTCGCTCGGGAGATGCCGGGGTATCAACACTTAAGACCGAGCGAATAACAAGAGACGCGGCAGAGCAACGCGCCGGCCGCGCTGGACGAACAGGGCCGGGTGTTTGCATTAGGCTGTGGAGCGAACAAGAACACCAAGCTCTCAGGCCAAATAGAGAACCTGAGATACTAAGAGCCGATATCACCCAACAGGTGTTAGAATTATCTGCATGGGGTGTAAAAGATCTGCGCAAATTCGGCTGGATCACGCAACCTACTACCAAGAGCCTTGATGATTCGATCAACTTACTATCGTCTATAGAGGCTTTGACATCAGATGGATCTATAACCGAAAAGGGCAAGCTACTAGTTAAGTTAGGCACACACCCGCGAGTAGGTGCTTGTTGCATAGCGGCACGGGCGCACGACCTCGATCATTATGCGGCGGGTCTAATCCCGCTACTCGAGGAGCGTGTAAGCACGAGTTCAGATCGTGAACAGGCGGACATCTCTGCCGCCGTCATGGCCTTAGCCAAAGAGAGCGCTAGATCTGGATTACCGAGTCGGATATTAGAGCTGAAGAAGAGATGGCTATCACGCCTAAACGATCTCCCTAAAGAGCTACTCCCTGAGTCAAAACGCGTGAAGCATTTTTATGCCTGCGGATTTTTACTCGCGACCGCGTTTCCTGATCGTATCGCCAAACGGCGGGAAGATAGTCGTCACCGGTATATTTTAGCGAGCGGCAAAGGCGCGGCCCTACCGGTGAATGATGCGCTATGCTCCAGTGATTATATCGTAGTGGCTGAGATGCGCGAACTACCAGGGGACGCCCGGATTTTACGCGCGGCACCTCTGGATTCCTCTCTCTTCGATGGCCCACTCGAAGCCATGTTCTCTGACATAACTGATTCGAACTTCGATCAGGAATTAGGGGTTATGGTCGCCATCAAGCGTAAGGCCCTGGGTGCTATCACAATACACGAAGAGCGCGTTTCGAATCTATCGCCGGAGGACTTGAGAGCAGCACTCATTGAGCATATCCGTACTCGCGAGGGCTTCTCTGAACTCCCATTCTCAAGCAGCGCATCAGCGATTCAGGCGCGTTGCGCGTGGGCCAGAAAAATCGTCCCTAATTGCAAGCTCCCAGATCTATCATCAGATACATTGAGGCTCTCAGATCCTTGCTGGCTTGAACACCACCTACCGAACAGTGGTAGAGTTGCGGCGATAACAGCGGAGATACTTGACCAGGCGTTAAGCGAGCTGCTGCCCTGGGATCTAAAACGCGAGCTAACAGAAATTGCCCCAGATAGTATCGTATTACCAAATGGCAAGAAGCGCTCAATAGACTATTCGGAACTTGGCGAGCCAGTAATAGAAGCAACCATTCAGGAGCTTTTTGGACTAGCGGATACTCCTAGAATCGGCAGATTCCATGTACCGGCCACCGTAAGGCTTTTATCTCCAGCCAGACGACCGATGCAAGTAACACGTGATCTAGCTGGATTCTGGCGCGGAAGTTATAAAGAGATTCGAAAAGAATTACGGGGTCGATATCCTAAGCATAAGTGGCCCGAAGACCCGAGTATCTAACTCCCAACGGCCTTCTGGTCCGTGACGCGCGAGATCAAAACCTTATCGATCCTTTTACCATCCATATCAACGACCTCAAAACGGTACCGGTCGTGGATAAAGTGATCGCCAACTTTTGGAATCCTTCCCAGAGATGTCATTACAAAACCACCAACTGAGTGAAACTGTCCCTGGTCGCCATCTGATGTTGAAGAGCATTCGAGGGTCTCAAAAAGATTCTGCACATCCAAAGAGGCGTCGACTAACAGCGACCCGTCATCCCTGGTTGTGACACTCTTCTCTTCTCCATTTAGCTCTCCCATATCTCCGACTACAACCTGGAGCACATCATCTACCGTCACAATGCCAGATACGCTTCCATATTCATCCCTAACAACGGCGAAGCGCTCCCCCTGTTCCTTAAAACACTCCAGAAGCTCCAACGCCGTCATCGATTCAGGGACGTCCATCGCTGGAGAGGAAACCTCTCTCAGTTTCGCTATAGATTCATCACTAGTACCTCGACGCTGCTCGAATACATCGTGAGCTGAAACTATTCCTACAACTTCGTCATCGACACCCTGGCGCACCGGAAACCAACTGAGACGAGATTCAAGGACAGCTTCGACCGCTTGGCCGATAGTCATACCAACATCAAGAAACACGACATCGCTTCGCGATGTCATAATAGACACGATCGGTTTATCTCCGAGGTGAAACACACGTGAGATCATCTCACGCTCCTCCTCCTCTATAACTCCAGCCCTCTCTCCCTCTTCAACTAACGACCGGATATCCTCCTCAATAGCCTCCTCCTCAACCGCGAGCTTCCCCTCTTTCTCGACTCCGAGTCTGCGCATGATGCGGGTCATCGCGACGACTGGCCAAACCAAACCAACTACCGAGCATCCAAACGGGGAAAGCAATTTAATGGTCGCCTCGCGGAAACGGATACCCAGGTAATTAGGAAGGACTAAACCAACTGCTCCTACCACAGATACCAAAGCCAAGACTGTAAGTGCTGTAACAAATAATCCAGCCAGAGTGCCGCTGTCAGTTTGCTGAGGGATTAAAAAACTAAAAACAGATACGGCTCCGATTACCAGCAAGAGCGCCGCCTGACAGACCCTCGCGGAGGCGATGTAATCCGCGACCGACACCACCCCCTCCTCATCCACGTTGGGACGAGCCGATGAGCTATTATCTATTTGAGAATCGGACTGAGGGACGAAGGCTCTCTTCGACTCCAGCAGCGCCACTTCGAGCGCTACCAGCCCGCATATAAGAACGAGAGCCGCGCCGATTAAGATAGCTCCTATCAGCACGATGCCCTCCTTTCAGGGATCTTCATAGTTAAGCAATAGAATACCCTGAAAACAGCCCGCGGCAAAGCATATTTCGTCATGCCTCTTCTTAGCACCCTGAGATGACTGGCTTTTTAAGCCGGTTTATATCTATTACCGGGCCTCCATTAATGCCCTCTCCGCTCCCCTCCCAAACGGGATCCTGGGCTCTGCCTACTAATTGTTCTATCTACTACAACCCTAAGAAGTTCACTCAGAACACCCAACTTCTCCGCTCCGAGATGTCCTAGTTGCCTTATATGACAATCACCGACGGCCCCTTTAAGGCTATCTAGGACCTCCATGCCCCTCTCGGTAATTAACACTTTAACCATACGACGATCTATTGAGCTTCGCTCTCTTGAGACATACCCAAGGCGCTCCAGACGGTCTAAGAGTCTCGTCATGTCGGGAACCTGCGCGGTTAGCTGCTCGCTTATATCTCCGCACGAACGACCTGCGCCACCGGTGGAACGCAAAACCTTGAGGATATTATAAGTCGCGCTAGTTAAATCCAACGGTCTAAGCACCCGGTTAAGCTCGGCATCTAATTTGGAGGCGGCTCGAACGAGTAGATTAAAAGTCACCTGTTCTATCCCCTCAAGACCAATGGCCCGATCTTGGGGCGCGCCAGAAGAGAGAGAAGCGGAATCCCGTTGATGTGAGTCTTGAGGAGTTGTCATAACATTGGGGAGCAGGATAGCTCACGAGAACTCTAAAATTCCATGAGCCGTGTTATCCCTCTTGGAGATTTAGAAACCGCGCCGACACCCTTTCTAACTCAGATGATAAGCAGTAATCTGTCCCGACCTATGACATCCGTTATTTCGTTAAAATGGCCCTTCAGGCGTAGATCTATTAGTTTTCTCGGTATTGGATTGTGCCTTCTCGTCTCAGCATGCTCTAGCGCCAGAGATGTCGCGCCAGGGACTGCGGGAGAGCTCCCCATACGTTATTCTTCCGAGTCTCGCTTCAAGCCCGACGTAAGCATCGAACAATTGGAAGCTGAATCAAGTTTTCTCTCTGACCTTGATCAAGAAAGTCGCGCAGTTGAGTTTAGCCGGCTTTGGTATGATCACGGGTCCTCGCTGGAACAGACGTCCTACACTGGTGCTTTCTCAGCTTTCGCTAGGTCTGCTCACACAGCGATAGAGCCTCTTCTGGGAGATCGCTGTCGCAACCCTTTTCATCCGCCATGCGCGCAGCTCGATCTATCGTACAAGCGCGCTGTTAACGGGTTAGTTAGCCTTCTCGCGCGAAACGCATGGAGGCCCCCAGACCTCGACAGAACGCGCTACAGCATAAACGCCGACACCGTTAAAGCGCTCGAAAAGCTGGGTGAATGGACGTTTACTAACGACACTTCACCTATGGATCCAAAACTCATTAGGCCAGGCCTGGGACTTCCAACAGTCGCGTGTCGACCGTTAAAACAAAACAAAACTGCCTGCTCACCACTAACCTTCGTTGTCACTTTCTCAACCCCTCTGTCATCAGAAACCTCGACTCTCTCGCTGCGGGCGTTTGACGCGTATCAGCAGGAGATCGTCACGATCGATTCGACTCAACTTCCGCTCGCGGCAGCCATCGATCAGACCGCGACAACTATTGGAAAATTAGCCCAAGCCAATCCTGGCCCAGCCCTTTACTGCTTAAGCCTACCCACCGCTGAAACGGCGACAATAGTTACCGTAGTTGAGAATGCTGAGACTCTGTCCACCGTGAAGAATATATTAATACCTCTGCTTAAGGACGATGCATTACGACTTACTAGCTCATTCTGTGTTCACACTATCGGAGAATCAATCTCAGACAGCCGCACCGTTCGTAGTATTGTAGATTCTCTCCGCGCGTCTCATTCAGCTACAAACAAAGTCGGTATCGGCCCCTCTCCACGACTCCCCTTAAGAATAATCGCCATAGGAGAACGAGCAGTGAGGGTTGCGGTGTTACTTGCCAAACGTGCTAGCCGTCACAAAGGATCTAGAAATCGCCGAGCCACCGTGGAGACCATCTTCGAAACTCATGGGATAATAACAATCGGCAGAAAACAGGTGATCAGCGGAGACGCGATTACTACCGATTTTCCCACAATATCTTTTGAGGCGCCTTGTGACTCTCAGTGCTTATCTGGTGTAAAGAAATCGCTATATGATACAACCCCGGCGTTTCAGGAATCTTTCAAGCCTGTATCTCCCGAGCAGGAACCGGTAGAAACTGAAGGATTGGATCTATCCCCGATTATGTAGGCAGTAACTTTTAGGAGCCATATGACAGCCGTGATCTACAACGTAACAATAAATGTGTCCGATAGCAGAGTTGATGAATGGCTCTCTTGGATGCGTCAGGAACACATTCCAGCGATGCTCAGCACCGGGCTTTTCTCTAACGCCACATTGGTTAAAGTTATTGGTGTTGAACAGGGAGGCAAGACATTCGCCGTGCAATATCGCTCTGACTCGATGCAGGATTACGAACGATACGAAGAGGAGCACGCGCAAAAAATCCAAGCTCGTTCAGCTGAGCTTTTTGGAGAGGACGCTCATTCCTTTCGAACTTTACTAGAGATTATGGATTCATTCAGCGGCGCGCAGTAGATCGAGGAAACGAGTCAAAACCTCGATTACCAGGAGTTTTACCGCTCTTCCATAAATCACCATTTCTGATTAGGATAACGGCATGAAAACCGCGTTAATATCCAAACTAGCCGAAGCCACTAAGCTCCCCGTCGATGTAATCGAGAAGAACCTAACTCCAACAAAGGATACCAAGCACGGCGACTTCGCATTCCCCTGCTTCCTTCTTGCGAAGGATTGGGGAGCTCCACCTCCCGAGTGCGCCAAGAGGCTCGCTCAATCGCTAGCACTGCCTAGCGGATTCTCAAAGGCCGAGTGCATGGGGCCATATCTTAACTTCTTTCTAGACCGCGCTGAGTTCATCTCTAAGACAACACAAGAGGTCCTGACTAAAGGCGCGGCCTTCGGGAAGGGTGAGAACACGAGCACCATAGTAATTGATTTCTCCGCTCCAAATATCGCTAAGCCTTTTCATATCGGACATCTCCGCACAACGATTATCGGATACTGCCTTGGTAACCTGCTAAGACACCTTGGCCACAATGTAGTTGGGGTCAACCACCTTGGAGACTGGGGAACTCAGTTCGGTTTCGTTTACGCTGGTTGCAAGCTCTTTGGTAAACCCAGCGATGATATGAATGAGCTGGTAGGTCGGTATGTTCAGGCTAACATGATCCGCAAAGCACAGGACAAAGGAGAACAGCTCGATCAGCCAAATGTAAATGAGATAGCTCGTGATTATTTTCGCCGCTTAGAGGCTGGTGAGGTTGAGGCAAAGGAATTTTGGCAGTGGAGCCTCGACGTATCCCTCCGCTATTACCATAAAACTTACGACCGCATGGGCATCCACTTTGACTCCTTCGCGGGAGAGTCGTTTTATTTTCAGTTTTTTGATGAGTGCGTCGAAACCCTAAAAAAATCAGGTATCCTCGAAGACTCTCGTGGCGCATTGGGAGTCGACCTGGGGGAGCCTCTCGGGTTTGCCAGACTTCTGACCGAAGATGGTAGAACTCTCTACCTTACGCGAGATGTGATAACCGCGGACTATCGCGAAAAAACTTATCACCCCGAGAAGATCATCTACGTAGTAGGCGCTCCTCAGACCCTTCATTTCAAACAGCTTAAAGAGATCATGCGGCGCTTGAATCACCCAGCGGCTGATAAGATCAATCACATTCCTTACGGCCATGTCCCAGGAATTAGCACGCGAAAGTTGATGGCTGATGCTGGGGATCTATCACTGGACGGCCTACTTGATGACGCTCACGATAGAGCAAGAGAGGCTTATCAGTCGGAGGTATCAAAGCGCCCTGAGGGGGTAGATGTCGAGGATGTTGCTGAGGCCGTAGGCTTAGGAGCTATCTACTTTAACTATCTCTGCAGAACCAACAACAAAGAGTTTCACTTTAATTGGGAGGAGGCTCTTAATTTCAAGGGCGATACAGGGCCATATCTGATGTACGCGGTTGCTCGCCTACACAGCATGGAGGAGCGCGCTAATTCTGAAGGGATCGTTGTGGCAGCTCAAGCAGACGGGTCTAAATTAACCGAGCCAGAGGCCTGGGAGATAGCTTCGCTGCTGATGAAGTTCCCCGCTGTGCTGAAAAAGACAGCCGAGGATCTCGAGCCGTGCAACATCTGCAACTATGCTCTGGATCTCGCCAAGGCTATCTCTCGAGCATATGTAAAGCTCCGGGTGCTTGGCGAATCAGACAAAGAGGTAGCGGCGGCGCGATTAGGATTGTACGTCTCGGCGCGCACTGTTTTGTCATCGGCGCTGAAGATTCTTGGGTTGAAGCCGTTAACTCGAATGTAGGAAAAGGGGCGCGGCAAAGACAATCGAGGAGCCGCGCTCTTTCTCCTCTTGCACCAGCATCGATTTCCTTCTCCTCATCCTTCGGTGGCTCTATAGGATAATCTACATCGAGGTCACGGCGGGCCACGGAGATTTTTCCTTGCTTATTTCCTACGCATTCATCTCTCTGTGGCCCTCCGTGACCTCGATGTAGGCTTTAGTGATAGAGTAAGGAGAGAAAACGTGTGTAACTTCCCTCTGAGTTAGCTGTCCGCGTACCTCCGCGCCCGCTGCGGTAGAAAAATGCGTCGGACTCCTTTTAGGTTTTAAACAACGAGCACAGCGAGACAAAAGAGAGTAAAAACTTCCGCTCTCTTTCTCCGCCCCTACTTATCTCCCTGCTTCTGAATCCTCGCTATCGCGGCTTCGAAGGCGGCGCAGGCTTTCTGATAGTCCTGCAACGCCTCTACCTCGCGGACCTCAGCGTCAGCGGCGTTTTGCTCGCGCAGATTTACAAAAATGAGATTACTGTCACCTAGATTGAAACGCTTTAACTCTCCACTCGCTAGATCGCGCGAAGCTTTTACCTCGTTCACAGCGACATCAACTCTCTGCCTCGCTACATCAACCCCATTTAAGGCATCCTGCACATCAGCTCTGATCCGCTCCTTTAAGAATGTCTCTGTGAACTCGAGCTTGCGCTGTTTAGCCTCGTAGAAATCTATCCGACCCTCCTGCGTTCTGGTTCTTAGCGGGATCTCAACCCGCACTCCCCCCTTTAGTTCAGCCTCCTCACGTTTCTCATCTCCGGTGCCGTAATCCTTTGCTGAATAGACGCGTAGGTCTAGCCTTGGCAATATCTGGTTCTTAGCTAAGCGAAGCTCCAACTCATTCTGTTTTCTCTGGCCATCTATCGCTTTAAATTCAGGCCGAGAGCCTAACGCCTCTTCAAGAGGCGCGTCGACCGAGCGTACTGAAGCGAACATCGGGATAGGGATCCTATTTGGCGAGCTAAGCGGACTGACATCGGTTGGCTTGCCAGCGGCATCCCGATAAAAGAGCCCCAAATTAAACTCCGAGCTCCTGACCGCTCTCTCCGCGCTTAAGAGTTGCGAGCGTCGCTGTAAAACCGCTCTTTGATTATCTGTTCGATCAAACTCTGGAAGGTCGCCCTTCTTTACTCGCTCCGCTATCTGCCGGTCGCGCTCAAGCGCTACATCTAAGAGCCTCTTGTAAACCTTTGCTTTATTGCGCGCTGCTACCCAATCCCAGTAAGTAAACGCGGCAGCTCTAGCAAGCTCAATCCTTCTTAACTCTACCATCGAATCGGCGATCGTCTGCCCGGCCTGAGACCTTCCTATATTAGCCCGCCTCCTATCTATTGGCCCATCTCGCAAAAGAGGAACCTCAACACCGAACTGCGCCTCTCCCTGAGAGTTAGTCGAGTAGTAGTTATCGTAGATTGGAAACGTCCCGTCACCTATGCGATAACCACCAACTATCTTGCTGCCATAAAATTCCAGAGGCTGCTCAACGTAAGCGCCGCCGTAATTACCATCGTAACCACCCGTCGCGTAGGACAACCCTTCACCCTTAATACTCGGGTCGAATGCACCTCGAGCTGACAACAGGTCAGCGTCAGCCGCAACTCGCTCTTGCATCTCCCCCTTTAGGCTTGGGTGATGCTCAAGTGTGGCCGCTATAACTTTGTCGATTGTTAGCACATGGACTGCAGCGTCTTTTTTATCAACTTTAGGCGCAGCAAAGCACAATGACGGGCTCGCCATTGACACAAACACAGCGGTCCCTATGACTCTAACAAGCCGGCCAAGCCTCATCTAAAACTCCTCACTTCTTGCTTTGTGCTTGAGTTGAGACTACCGATGGCGGAGCCATCTCAATAGTTGGCGGAAAGCCGTTGAACTGTCTCCACAACTCCCAACCGAGTCTCACGCTATCGAGAAGAATCCAACCAACTACGCGTACCCCCTGCCTAAGATACCGCGCGTCTGGCCATTCCGCGCCAGGCTCCGGAAAAACTATGATCCTTACGTTCCCTTCAGGATCGGCTCCGGGATCGATTACAGCGATCTCTCCACCGAACGTTCCAATAGCCACTGACGGCCATCCAGTGAACTGCAGCGCAGGCCACCCTTCAAACTGCAGCCTAACCTTACGGCCAACAGACAGAAGAGGAGCGTCGTTGCCACTAACTTTTAGCTCTACAGAGCGGTTAGCAGTCTGCGGAACGATCAGAGCTAGGTCTTGCCCGGCTTTGACCATAACTCCTCCTTGGGGAGCAAAGATACGTTGAACAACACCGTCACGGGGAGCGGTAATCGACTGCGAGGCCTGACGCGCGATCCTCGTCTCTATTCGAGCCAGCTCCGCGGAGGCTGATGAAACATCTGACAGGTATTTAGCGTACTCAAGCTCCGCCAGCTCCGCGGCGCGGTGGCTACTCAGACCACTTACAACTAGCGACTTCTGGCGATCTAGATTCTTGCGCGACGTATCCAATGCTTTTTGCGATGCATCAAGTTTTGTTTGAGTCGCGTCTCGCTCTCGCTCCAGTCGGTTCATGATATCCGGATCGATATCTGCGACATCTACTATACTATCGCCCTTCCTGACCAAGGTCCCCTCGAGCACGAACCACTGGCGAATTAAACCATCAACTGGAGAAGTGATACTTTGCTGTCTTTCATCAGGAGAGTAGGCAATTACCCGCCCTACCCCTTGCACATTCTGAACCCAAGGCACAAAAATAAGGGCCGCTACTAACCCAAGAAGCGCGGAAAAAAGGATTCCCGCAGCTACCCGAAGACTTTGATGCGAACGCACCTTCCTCGGCGATAGAACCCGAGAACGCGTTGAGCGAAGGATCTCTTCCGTCGTTGCGTATTCAGTTTGGGCGCCGCTACTTGATGCCTTATCTAGAGCTGATTGATCTGCCATGCTATGTCCTACGCTCCCCCTGTTGATTCATGAAGCTTACCGGAACGGATCTCCAATCGCCGCGAGAAGTGCTTCCATACGCTTCGGTCATGAGTAAGAACGATCATAGTGAATGGGGACCTAGGCCCAGTGAGCTGTTCTAACAGAGGCGCAATCTTATTCTCATCGACTCCGTCCAATGAACCATCGATAATCATAAGACGCGGGGACATTAGAATACCTCGTGCAATCATGAGTCTCTCTGCCTGCCCTCGAGACAATATTCCAATCGGCCCTTTAAGAACCGTCCTCAGACCATTAGCTAATCCAAAAACTTCCTCGACTAATCCAACGACTTCAAGAGCCTCGCGGATCCTTTCATACGATACAGATTCTCGGGAAGTCAGTGTTAGGTTCTCCTCGATTGTACCGTGGAAGATATCGGCCCCTCGAACTAAAGCAACCTCGCTACGTAACTCCAGCGGATGAATCTCGCGAACATCATGTCCATCTATCTCAATGCGCCCCCCTTTGTTTTGCGCTAATCGATAGATACAGTCGGCCAGAGAGCTCTTACCAGATCCGTTCTCTCCCCAAATTGCGATCTTCTCGCCCGCAGCTACACGCAGAGAGACGTCAGAGAAAAGCGGAGACGATGCGGAGTCGTGCTGCAGCGTAAGGTTGATTATGTCGAGGGCAGCTGGTTCTTGTCCCGGCTTGAAGAACGACCCAGTAAATTTTTCATACGGCAGATCAAAAAGCGCGTCTATCTTCGCGACTGAAGCACACAACTCATAAAGCTTCTCTAGGTAGCTTCCTAATTTAGACACTCCACCTAACACGACGCTTACGATAAGCTCCGCCGCCACTAGTTGTCCCAGCGTAAGCTGCCCCTGAATCACAAGCCATCCGCCTAACCCCAAGAGCAGGGTGCTCGCTATTACCTGCAAACCGATCGCTGAGGTAATTTGCCTCAACAGCACGTGAAAATGTCGTGACCTCCAAAGGAGGTAATCGTTCACAAGAGCATCGGCTCTTTCTATCGCAAAGCTGTCTCCGCGGTTTGATTTAAAAGCGATCGGCAATCGCGCTAGATCTTGAAGCCAAGTCATCACTTCGTATTTAGCATCCGAAGCCCTAATCCCAGTTCTTACCCCTCCCAAACCTAGAGGAATCATTAACACCAAGATCGTGATAGTCAGGACAACCGCGAATGCGAGGAAGAACGGGTGATAAAATGATACCAGAACTAATCCTACGGCTACCTGAAAAAACACCGCCATTCCATCTAAAAGGAGAGTTGAAATGATCTTCTGCGCCGAGAATACCTCCATAAAACGGAGAACGTACTCGGGACCAAATTTCCTCTGGAATAGCTGAAACTCCACGTGCGGGATCCGCTGCGCAAGCATTAGAGACAACCTAACCACAAGTCTCCGCTGAAGGATCTCTACTACATAGAGCTGTAATATCCTCAGAATTCCCGAAAGAAGGAGAACTCCTCCTACTAACGATGTGATTACTACAAGTGGCTGCAGAACCACGCCGAAGGCTACCGAGTTAACGAGGGCCTGAACACCTACTGGTATAGCCAGCGAACACAGCCCTACGCCCAACGCATATATGAAAATAACAGCGATATCACGACCTTCTCCTCGCAGAAGTCGAAATATTCTCAGCGCTACCTGTATATCACTTCGAGTCGTTGCCATTTAAAACCACCCTATGAAAGGTCGCCCGTAGCGCACCTTCAGTCAATCGATATAACGATCGGAGTGTCGCATTAACCCCATTTTTGCACAAGAATGTCGACTAGATGCCACACAACTAGCCTACCAAGCAGACTTCATGCTAAACTCAAATAAAAAAGAGCTTAAAACGGTGCCGACAACTGCTCAGGCCAATCAGGGGCCAGATACTAAATAATTATAATTGGGGTCGGCTGACAATAAAGAAGTTATGACTGCAAATGAAGTCGCGCTGGCCGACTCTAAAACCAGCACCGAGACAGTTTCTGATTTTTCAATCCTAAAACATCAAGAGATTCTAGACGGACTAGCGTCGATGGGGATTGCATCTCCGACTCCTGTACAAGCGAGATCGCTGCCGAGCATCTTAGATGGTGGTGACCATATCATCGAAGCGCAAACAGGGAGTGGTAAAACCCTCGCTTTCGTACTGCCGATCTTGGCGAAGCTCTTAGACTCGATGCCCTATCACGGCAACTTTGCTCTGATAGTTACGCCAACCAGAGAATTAGCAATCCAAGTTAATTCAATCGTGAGCAAACTTGTGCCTGAACTTTATCCAGCCTGCATTATAGGTGGAGAGAAGCAAGAGAATCAGATAAAGCAATTACGCCGTGATTCAAGGATCATCGTTGGAACTCCCGGAAGAATACTAGATCTAATCGGACAGAGAGAGATCCTTCTACGAAGGTGTAAGATGTTCGTACTAGATGAAGCTGACGAGATGCTGTCAATGGGGTTCATCGATGAGGTTCGCAAGATCCTCTCGAAACTTCCAAGAGATCGACAGGGACTCTTTTTCAGCGCAACCATTACCCCACGCGTATTATCATTAGCTAGTTCATTCTTGGTAAGCCCAAAGCGAATTGAGATAACTAGGCAAGTAGAAGCAGCACCCAAAATTGAGCACCTATTTTGTCGTGTTGATGGCTCTCTTACCGCGAAGGCAGAAGCTTTAGCGAGATACCTGAAGCGAAGCGACCCTCGCTCCGCGATAGTATTCTGCAATACTAAATCCGATACCGAGCTGGTTGAGATATTACTACGCAAGAGAGGCTTTGATCCCAAAAGACTAAACTCGGATCTCTCACAGAAAGAACGCGACAGAACTATGACTAGCTTTAGATCGGGAGACTTAAAGATCCTTGTAGCTACAGATGTAGCAGCTAGAGGTATCGATGTATCGGACGTCGAGCTAGTGGTCAATTACTCCTTGCATGAGACGCCTGAAACATACGTTCACCGCACCGGTAGAACCGGCCGCGCGGGCAAGTCAGGAATAGCTCTGTCATTAGTTGGGCCGCAGGACTTTACTGTATTCCACTCGCTCTCCCGTAAGTTGCCTTGCGCCCTATCAGAGATAGCGATAGCCGCTGAGTAGCCTTGTGAGCGCGTATGCCCAACAACCGAAGGGCCAACGAACTAGTCTCTCTTGATTGCCAGCTCCCGTTCTGCTGGGCAAGAGTAACTACCAGTGACTACGGCATCGTGTCTCTTGAGTTGAGCCGTGTGAGGACTTCACTCAGTGTGACTAATCAGATACAAGGACTTGGCTCCCTCGCTTGTCTTAAGGGTTGCGCTCGTGATTTGGCGCAGATGGTGCGAAGACGCTTGCTAACTGACTTAAACCTTGTCGACCTTCCGGTTCATCCCACAGGCACACCTTTTCAACTACTTGTGTGGCGACATTTAAGGGAGATCCCATTCGGCACGACGGTTTCATACGGCGAAGTAGCGCGCGCCATTCGACACCCCAACGCCATAAGAGCGGTAGCTAACGCTTGCGCACGTAACACGATCGCCCTGGCGATCCCGTGTCATAGAGTGGTAAGACAGGACGGAGATCCTGGTGGTTTTCGCTGGGGGACCGAACTAAAACGCGAGATTTTACGGCTTGAGCGCTCGGGACGCGTAGCGAACGAGCGCATGATGGGAGGATGGAGTGAGCGACTTAGCTGATTTACAAAAACGGATCCTTGAATTTAGAGATGCCCGCGAATGGGGCCAGTATCACAACGCCAAAGACCTGGCGGCATGTCTATCTGTCGAGGCCGCTGAACTCTTAGAGCTATTTCTCTGGAAAAAGCCGGAAGAAGCGCCAAAAGACAAGATAGCTGACGAGCTCTCCGATGTACTCTATTGCGTACTACTAATCGCCAAGGAGTGTCAGATCGATATTTATAAAGCCGCGCTCGAGAAGTTAGCAAAAAACGGAGAAAAATACCCAGTTGAGAAGAGCAAAGGAAGCAACAAGAAGTATTCGGAGCTTTAATACCTAGGTTAATAATTCGTGATAATTAACTCTCCTACAGGGCCCCTATCCCCAGCTTTGGAGTTAATCGCGCGAGTAGCGCTTACTAGATTAATATTAAATCCCTTATAGAGACCCTCAACAAACGGGCTCTCTGAGTTTGATAACATTACGAAAGCGCCCTTTGAGGCCAGCCTTGAAAATAAATCTCTAAGCAGTATCTGGTCTGAAAAGCTAAATCCATCCTCTGTATAACTTGTAAATGAGGATGTCTCGCTAACCGGAACATACGGAGGATCAAAGTAAACGAGGTCACCCGGCGCAACTCGATCTTCTATTGAGAGGTAGCTTTCATTAACGAGCTGAACACCTGCTAGAGCTTGACTGCACGCCTTCAGGTTTACCTCATCAGCTATCGTTGGATTTGAATACCTTCCAAAAGGAACATTGAAGTACCCCTTAGAGTTCACTCTGTGCAGACCGTTAAAACAAGTTTTATTCAGGTAGATAAAGCGCGCTGCCCTTTTAATCGCCGGCATCTGGCAAAAACTTGGATCTCGATCCCATTCCCGAACCGCATAAAAATGACTCTCCTCGTAGATGTGAGTCTTGAGTTCAGAGATAAGCTCGTCTACAGAATCACGAACAGCGATGTAGGTGTTAATCAGCTCGCTATTAACATCATAGAGAGCCGCCTGCTGTGGCCTTAGAGAAAAGAAAAATGCCCCACCACCTAAAAAGGGCTCCCAATAACGATTAAATTTTGCGGGAAGATAAGCTCTGAGGCTCTTAATAAGCTGTGTCTTTCCGCCTGCCCATTTGAGGAAGGGGCGCGGGAGGATCGGCTCTTCATCCTTAAAGTTTGAGCCTTCGATATTTTTAGGCTCGTTGCCGTCATTCATATCAAACTTGGACTACTACCCGAGTAAGAAGGGGCACTGAGTCCCCTTCTTACTCGCGCTTTCTTATTTATCCTGTGGATTCACGACCCTAAATACAACCCCAGCGAATAGTCCTGCTGTCAAGTTGGCTAAAAGATAGACCCAGAGGCTGCCCCAAGATGAAAGCCCCATTACACAAGCTCCAACAGCAACGGCTGGATTAAAGGCGCCGCCGGATATTGAACCAACCGCGAATGCGCTAGCCATAACTGTACTTCCGATAGCTAATCCGTAGAACGAGTTACCCGAAGTGCCCTTGGCTGTGGCCGTATTTAGAACCACATAAACCAACGCGAATGTGAATAGAAATTCAGCTAAATATACGATTCCTGTCGATACATCTGCTGGACTTGGTGCCGCACCACCTTTAAGAGCTCCAGCCGCTAATGCAGCCAAAACAGCTCCTAAAACCTGGGCCAATACGTAGCCAACGGCGTCCTGAGCCGAACAGCGGCCCCGAACAACTAAGCCGAATGTAACTGCCGGATTGTAGTGCGCGCCAGAAACATGACCACCAGCGTAAACCATTACCATCAGCATAAAACCGATTGCTAATGGAGCGATAACTCCGGCGCTCGGGGCGATAACTGTACATCCAATTGTTAGCACTAAAAAGAAAGTGCCGATAAATTCAGTAATTAATTTGTTCATTTATTCTCCTTTGGTTACTGTAAAAGAACCACTTGGGCCGTTTTATACCGTGAAGCCTCGAGTTACGGTAGCCAACAAATGAGCCAACTATGATTTTATAGTCCTATACGCGAACCATGAAACTTAATGAACTAAACCTAGGTACACGGCCTGTTGATACGTATGTGGGGCTTAGCTGCTCCTTGGTTGTCCTCATGCTCTGCTGGTCCTCACTGACTAATTCACATAGCTGGGGGGATGATTTCGCCGCGTACATAATGCAAGCGAAGGCGATCTCAGAGGGTTCGATTGAACACTTCGTCGAGCGAAACACCATCACTGTAAGGAACTCATTTTTGGGACTTGGGCCAATAACGTATCCTTGGGGTTATCCCCTAATTTTAACCCCAATCTACAAGACCTTTGGGTTAAATCTGACAGCCTTAAAAATACCGAATGCTTTTTTCTTGGGCCTCTTTGTCTACTCCGCGTTTTTTCTGCTGCGAAAGAGACTGAGTTTACTTCCACGGACCCTTGTAGTTTTAGCTGTGGCACTCCATCCCGTCGTATTGATGGTCGCCGATAATATAATTTCAGACATTACTTTTCTCGCGTTGTCTACCTTATGCTTGGCCTACCTCGATTATCTTTTCTCAAGAAGAGAGGTGCTATCAATAAAAGCCGTAACATTGACGGCTCTCATCTTTGTGGCGTGCCAGGTTAGGACTGTTGGGTACCTACTTGTTCCGGTAGTTTTTCTGGCTCAAGCACTAGAAATGAGAGCAAAGGGAACGAGATTCTCATCCTGGACAGACATGACGAAAGTTCTCTGTGTTATCCTACCTTATCTTCTACTCCTGATCTTTGCCGGATTAGTAGCCGGATTTCTACCCGACAAAACGTCTTCCTACCTGACCCAGATTGGTGCTGATACGGTAACTGATATAATTAAATCTCTCATAGCTGGCGCTTATTACTATATAGAAGTCTTGCATGATATGTTTACTCCCCCTCTTTTTACCTTAGCTCTAGTCCCGTTGACTGCGATTGGAGCGAGGGTAAGCTTTAAAAAAGACATTCTGGTAATATCATACATTTTCATAAGCTTTCTCTGCTTTGCTCTGTGGCCAGCACGGGAAGGAGCTCGCTTTTTACTCTCATTCCTTATTCCTATCTCCTATTGGGGATATCTCGGCCTCGAATCGCTTATGAAGCGGTTACCCCCTTTATCGACACCTCTAATATTTATCGGGTTAGTTGCTCCTGGTCTACTAAAGTCTTTTGATCAAGCTCTTCAGGTCAAACCGATCAATTTAAAAGGCCCGTTCCACGAAAGTTCTCTTGATATGTTCTCACGACTGAAAATTCTTACTCCCCAAGACGCCGTAGTCGGCTTTTTCAAACCAAGGGCCTTGCGCCTAATGACAGATAGACTCTCCTTCACCATCACAGACTGCCAGCAGCTTGCTGATATATCCTACCTAGTGACCAACAAGGAGATATCGGAACGAGGGCAATTAAACACTGAGCAGCTAAGTCGATGCCCTCAGTTTCAGGAGTTCGCTCTGGCCTACGAAAGCCCACCGTTTGTTATTCATTCGAGGAGGCCATCATCTCCTAAACCTACTCAGGCCAAATAGCTATTCCCTGATCTATCTTAACCAACACCGGCTTCACGTTTTTGATATCGCCATTAACATCGTACTCAATCTGGCCAGTGGCGCCGGGGGCACTGTAAGACCCCAAATAGTCACGAACCTTCTCCGGGTCGTCACCAACTGCCACGACCGCGTCAACAATACTTTGAAGAGCGTCATAAACAACCGCGAACTGGAATTCGGAGTTAATATCAGGTCCAAACCGCTTAGTATATCGCTCCCTGATAGCATTAAACCTCGCCGAGTCTCCGTTTGGCTTAGGCGCGGAGATATACCAAACATTATCCTGAGTCGCGCCCAAGGCACTCCTCACTTCGCTATTACCAGCCTGGTAATATGAAAATATAGGCCCCTTGAAACCCGTTCTTCTTAGCTCGTTATAGAGCTGAATATACGAATGCGGGGCGGCCGCGTTAATAAACACGCTATCAGCACCGCGTTGTCTTACGCGGGCGACCATACCCCTAAAATCAGGGCTATCTAGTGGGTAGTCCTCCTTAGCGACTATCTTTGCCCCTATGGTATCTACCAGCACATCTTTTATTCCGAGAGTAAAGCTCACCTCCTCCGTAATCAATGCTAACTTGCTTAAGCCAAGCTCATTAAGCTTATCTCCAACAATAGATCCTGCCGAACTTAAATCGTAGAAGCTTCTAAAAACGAGATCCCCCGCGTGCTTTACATCCCGATGACCTGAAATGTATCCAAACAGAATCGCCTTTTGCTGCTGAGTAAAGGGCGCGATCTGCAGAACCTCTCCACTACACCCAGCGATTAAAAACTTGGCCTTATCAAGTAAAATTAATTTCTTCGCTGCGGTTATCGGGGCGTTTCCAACGCCGCACTTGCCATCCTCGACGATGAATTTAAATTTGATTCCACCCTCTCTATAGCCATCTCCCTCCGAGAGGAGCTGAAACAGTCGTGAGGCTTCGGTGCCGTATACTGCTTGAGAGCCTGAGAGGGGGATTACGGCGCCGATGGTGACCTGACTAACAGCGCTGGCGCCAGATAGGCTATCTGCCTCGACTCTTGCGAATGAGACCGCTGCAGCTACTAAAATAATTATAAAGCGTAAAACTCTGAAATTAGACTTAGTCATCATACCTGTTTTCACTCGCCTAAGTTTAAATGCCCAGCTATGATCATGATGCCTTCGCGATAGACGTGACGCAAGAAGTATCGTACCTATGACGGCGGCTTAATCCAGTTCTGTCAGATTAAGTTCATAAATCCAACAGTACCTCGTGGCCAGAGAAACAATCACCAACGAAAGCGATTCATGCCTGCCGCTTAACTTTAGTCGCGCAGCTTAAACAGGTAGCCCTTCGACGGCCTCGAAAAATCGTACCCTTTTTTCCATTCATCTGGAAGCTCTTCCCGTGGAACCGGAAGGAACCCTAGCTTCTCAAAAAACTCCCCCACATATGGCTGCACAGTTAACGCGAATACCGCGTTTCTTCCCTGCTTTCTAGCCTCTTCGATCAACGCCAAAACCAAAGCTCGGGCTCTGCCACGAGCTTGGAACCTCGGAAGCGTGCACAATTTCCCCAACTCACAAGAATTACCATAAGGAATAAGAGCCGCCGCACACACTATCTGTCCATTAACTGAGTAAACCATGAAAGAGCGTATGACTTTTAAAAGATCCTCCTCGGTAACAGGCTTAAGCGCTCCCTCAGCCACATACGGCTGCATTATCGCCATTATCTCGCGCACGTCGCCCTCAATGGCTGGTCTAAGGATGTTGGGATATTCTTCGGTGAACAACGTTCCCGAACCGGCGTGAGTAAAAACCTCTTCATAGACTGAGCCCCTGCGAGCCTCCGCGAGCACTATATCAATGCCGTGTTTTCGCTGGAGATCAATTAAAAACCGTATCCTATCCGAAGAGAAATTTAAGGGCGCGCCCGCCTCGAGAGCCTGCTCAACTTGCTCTACTGTCGGATACGATTTAAACGAACCACCAATAAGCAGTCCACGCTCCTCACTGGGAAAGAAAATCTTTTTACAACCAAGGGATATCATGCACTCGAAGATCTCTGACTCAAGGGCAATTATCCCAGTAGGGTCACTTGGCACGTCCTGGAGTGCCACGAAAGGAGCGCCGCCTGAGAGAAGCTCCTTCTTAAGTTTCTCGGCAAATTGTTTCGTTGAGATCTCCTCAGCAACAGCCTCTATTACAACGAAGCGGTCACCAGAGCGATTCCACGTCTCTAAAGTTGAAACGAGTTCATCATCATCTGGACAGAAGATAACCTGCTGGATCCCCGCTGCCTGGAGCACGCGCAGGTCCATTACCAACTGCTCGCAGTGAGCGTGCTCTTGAAAGATAAATCCGAAGAGAGAATTCTGAAACCGCCTGCAGTAATGAAGGAGCTCGAGCGTTGAAAGAATTTGAGAGTCGATAGAAGGGTTAGTTGCCACAGCGATCTTAGAACAGACCAGATTAATCAGTTAAGTTGTCGAGCCAACAGTATCCGGCAATGCCAGATACAAGGCAAGCGAACTTTACTCCCCTATAGCTCTTGAATGCAAAAGGTCTCAACGGCTAGACAACTTAACCATCACCGAATTCGCATACCAGCCGTTGGGCTCCAATAAGAAAAATCGTTAGAAGTCCCGGCTGTTCTGAAAGCGTAGCGCACCCTAAGGGAAGTCCCGCGCGAGGGCTTAGCCAGGCCGCCTAGGCTACTCTTTGCCCCGTAAAATGAGACCTTCTCGCGCTTCTTGCCGCGATTAATGGTAGTTGCGACGACCTCGATATAATACTCGACTCCAGATATCTGCTGCATCTTAATAATAAGGCGTCGCCCCACTATCTTCAACGAGGGCCTGGCTGGAACCAACTGCGCCACCCCTATTTCCTGACAGTCCAACCTTCCATTGTTGTTTAAGTCCGTATCAGCAATACCGCACCCACAAACTCCCGGCTCAATCTTTCCTGGGTCACTTGGGCAGTTGTCGCTCGGAGGAACAAATCCAAGCAACCTTGCCAGATTCAGTACACGCCCACCAGATACCTCTGCCGCGATCTCCGGGACCGACAGCGCGGAGTTTAACACCATCTGCTTGAGATCCGGAGCAGTCAGCGCGGGCTGGGTAGCTGCAAGCAATCCGATTGCTCCCGTAACCACGGGTGCCGCCATTGAAGTACCCTGCGCGTATTTATAAAGCACTCCACCTGTCGCTAAGGGAGACCATGTGCTGTAAATAGCTCCACCAGGGATCTTACTGTCTCCACCGGGCGCTGCGATATCCACGCCTTGACCATAATTAGAATAATAAGCCCTCCGCATAGTCGGACCTAAAGACCCGACGTTGATCACATTGGCGACCTTGTAATTAGCCGGGTAACTCGGTGTTATATCGCTATCGCGGTCGCTGTTTCCCGCCGCCGCTATTAAGAGTATGTCAGCGTCACGCAATCGTTCGATGGCTTGATATTCCGCGCTAACGAACTGTGAGCCTCCGAAAGATGCATTGACTGCCTTGATATCGTATCCACGTTTTTTTAGATCTACAAAGTAATCATACGCCTTGATGGAAGCCGCGACCGTCCCATTGCCAGAGCAATCAGCCGCGGTTGATACCACAATTAAATTAGTTGACCAGTTAATTCCGGTCATCCCTAATCCGTTATTACCAGCAGCACCGATAATCCCAGAAACGTGAGTACCGTGACCATTACAATCAGAAGGATCCCCTGTTAAATTCTCAACATTGGCCCCATGAACATCATCAACATAACCGTTCCCGTCGTTGTCTATGCCATCGAGTGCTTCCGCTGGATTTGACCAGAGATTCGCGGCAAGGTCGGGGTGGTCTCCGTAGACACCTGTATCGATCACGCCAAGGATAATAGACTTAGATCCCGTGCTGATAGTCCATGCCTCGGGCGCATCAACGTCTGTGTTGGAGTCGTTTTTCAGCGACCATTGCAAATGTAAATCGGGATCATTTGGCGCATCCATAATCCTGCGCATGAAGTTAGGCTCACAGGTGCGAACCGTGCTGTCTCTTCTTATCAGATCACAATCATTTTTAACTTGAAGCGGATCTAGTTTGACGAATACGGCACCAGATTGCTTAGCGCCAACTCGGGATTGCACAGAAACCACCTCAAAGAATCTTGACGTGCTCTTTAAAGAATATCGGACATCCCGACTTGGTTTTGGTGAATTCGGATGGGGCGGTCTTCGCTGTATGATGTACTCACCACGTGCTACCAATTCCTCCGCGAATGAACATTCCACCGCTAATAATGGAGAGCATAGCGCGACCGCCGCGAGCGTTCTGAAAGCTACTTTAAGATTTGAACAGGACACGCCTACCACCTCAAATGTTATTTATCGCCGCTGGGGGACACGCAATCCAAATCGGAAGAGACTTGTTATCGCGGAAATGGAGTATAGCAGACGCTTAGATCAAAAGAAGGAATAACTGCGCTCGGAGGAATGCCACTATACATCGACATACTAGCATCCATAACAACCAAGAATGTACGGTATTATCGAGTTGTTATGGAGTCTGGCTAGCGATGCGACAGTGATCTTTAAAGTTGCTCAGTGCAACGGATTAGAATTCAGAAGAAGAGACCAGCATGAAAAAAATCGCCGATCTGGGATACACAATCACTACTCAATCGATGCCAGCTAAGTGTAATGCCCAAGGCCGGACTTGAACCGGCACGGGATTTCTCCCCCGGGATTTTAAAAAGCTTGGGAGTAAGAACTGAGCTACCCGACGTCAAATCCGAGAAGGTGCTTTATAGCTGCATCGATGTCGCCCATCGCGCTCGTAGACAGCGGAGTACCAACCTTTGACACTCGGCTCTTGTCGATGCTTCTTAGCTGATCCACCAGCGCCACTGAGTCATTCTTAAGCGCTCCATCACCTTTCTTAATAATCGGGTACAACCTGCCGTTTAGACGAGTTGATGTTAGCGGCACTATCACAAGCATGTCATAGCGGGCATTAATGACTGACGCTTCACTACTGACCACCACGCACGGGCGACGCCCTGCCTGCTCGTGAGTAAGTGTTGGGGGAAGCTCAACAACAACAACTGAACCGCGCTTAACTAACGACCCTCGACCCATCCAATACCCTTTTCCCAATGCACAGGGGTCATTTCGCTATCATCCAAAAGATCATCGACATCTTCCGAAGCAGTAGCCTCGAACCAATCCTCTAAACCTGCCTCGAAGCAATGCTGCAGCGCTGGATTCCTCTCAATAACATCCATAATAATCTCATCATCCGCGGGTGTATCACTACCCTTGATTACAACAGCCTGAAGTGGAGCCCACTCGTAGCTAATCTTTCCGTACAGCTCTGTTTTAGTCCACGGAAGCTCACGATGAGTCTGCTCCGACAGAGCTCCTGCCCCAAGATCGCGACCTTGTGTGAGAACGCGCTCAATGATCTCACGCTCGGCAGCACTAAACACCGCAAGATCTGCTTTGCATCCTGTCACTGGTCTGACCAAATGACTCCGATCTGACCGCTCAAGATGGATAAAATCAAACCTTCCCTTATCTATTCGCCTATAGACCGTCGGCGGAACTGGTCCCTGATCCCATGCGTGATAATCGAGTCCTGTGATCGAAGCTCCAGTCTCCGCGAAGCATACGAAGTCGGCATAGAACAAAAGCTTCATAGCCTTAGTTATAGGCAAGGAGGTGATGTTCTGCGCGAAGAACAACAACAGATTTTTAACTTTCTCTTCGTTCATGTTTCCCCTTAGTTAATCGGAAAAATCCTAAAAGGAGTTGCTTCTTCATTACGGAGATTTTTTAACTATCTCCTGCGTCGACAACGGCACGCAAATCGACCAGATAGCAGTAGGTTACCATTCCCGTGCGGTTTTAGCCATTTATTACTTATTCGCCGCTCCCTTGAGACGCTCCAGTCCTATAAAGATGCGGCAAAACGATGAACAATTCAGGATGTTATGTGCTTTGGGTTCAAGCACTCTCAGCGGCTCGTGTAATTACCACTTACTGACCCTTCTTTGCGAGGGTTCGACTGAGCCTGCTTTTATCATCTTGGGTCATTAGAAAGAGTTTTATCGAACTACTCTTTACACGCGCTTCTCTTTTGGCACCATCAGCACACCTGCTAAAGGAAGTATCGCAATCATCTTTATAAAATGACACATTATTGATTTTGTGTCACTTTATATCAATCGCTTATCAACCCTCTGCTCATGACAAACGCCATCCCCCAAATTCACTGCTCAGCCCGAACGCTCAAGGAAATAGGGGTACCTCCGAAATCGATCGGCTACGGGGACTCTGAAACCGACCAGTTTTTTTGCTGGTACTGCAACCTCCTTTTCATCAACCGAAAGAAGCATCTCATGTTTGTGAACGCCGCCACTCGTTATCCCCTTCTCTCTGAGGAGGTAACAAGGGATGATATTCGCTCGCTCGACGCCGTTCTCGCGTTCAATCTAGTCCTACAACTTCAGCACGAGGGAGTCTCGCACGACATAATTCATAAAGTAACGAGCGATCTAGCGAACCCCACTCTAGCAAAGTCTAACAACCGCTCTATCATCGGTACCGCTGTCGAGTACGAACGCATGATGTGGGCATATCTTGAACCCTCTCCCTACTCCCGTACTCCCGAAACGCCAACTCAGATGGGGCTTAAACTAGCCCGAGTTCCGATAGTCAAGATGCGCCCTGAGCCCTTCCCCTATAAGGTTTTTCGAGATCAGCTCCTAGCCAGATACGGGGATACGGGGCATTTTGACTTCAATCCGATCTCGCTAAAAGCGAATCAGTTCAACTAGGGAAGAACCAGGCAAAGAAGCTCGACGCTCTTTGCTAAACATAGCTGCTTGCCCGCAAAAAGATCGGCCACCTAAAATCAAAAAGATCGGCCACCCTGTGGAAAAGTGCCAGGATGCCCCTCAAGCCATGTTTCAAGATGGTTAAATGAGCAAGAGAGGGATTCTACCGCGGGAAATGCTCCAGATGGCGAGAG
>Ga0214921_10000288_pt1 | contig 99208 bp, 124 predicted proteins | sample LL1505_MetaG_FD_177992 | JGI IMG/M metagenome (GOLD analysis project Ga0214921, IMG submission 177992) | Freshwater microbial communities from Lake Lanier, Atlanta, Georgia, United States - LL-1505 | ecosystem: Environmental > Aquatic > Freshwater > Lake | place: USA: Georgia | collected... | reverse complement strand
AACCACACCATAACTGGTGGGTGAAGCTAAGGGAGAATTAAAAGCCATTTTATTATTCCTTTTTATCAGGCTATTAAGTTACGTTCCATTCAATTCCATTGTATATAAGGCCAATGGAGCCCCAAGGTGTATTAATTACGTAGCTTGCCTGACCATCAATGGTACTAGCGGTCGCAACCACCGTAATCGGATTGGCCAGTGCATCGCCCGCGCTATCCTTGATAATAAATATTTTACCAAGAGTACCAGCGGGTAAGGTAATTGTAGTGCTACCATCAAAAATCACTCCAATAAAATAGTCATCATTAGTAGCACTATAAGTTGCGGAGTCTACTAGTGTAACAGGCAGGTTTGCCAGTGAACCAGGGGGACCCTGTGGTCCAGGCGGGCCTGGCGGGCCTTCGGGTCCGGGCGGTCCAGGAGGTCCTGGCGGAGTATATCTGATGTTTATATCATCATCAAATATCATTGGTGGTGGACACCATGCCGGAATAGTTGGAGGTGCTGGCGGTATGTAGGGAATCATAGGAAAACCAAAAGGCATTCCTTGTCGTTGTCTTTGATCCATTTTGTAATCCCTATAAAAAAGCCCTCACAGCTTGTGGCTATGAGGGCTGTATACCTAGTTCAGGATTACCGAATGTTTGTATTGGTAGGCGTGTTGGTGGCTGTTTGTGTGCCCGAACCAACATTGATTGCCGAATTTGTGTCACGAATGCTCTGACCAAGATTCCACATTGCGCCATAGAGTCGTGCAAATTCATTTTGAGTTTGCTGTTGCTGTTGCATTTGGTTGATGTTGTTGGTTGTATTAACCTCAACACCGCGTGTACGCTCGCTAACATACTCACGGTTACGCAACTCAATCAGCGCAGCATTGGCTTCGCCAAGCTGACGATTCAGTGTGGCTTCGTACTGCTGTGTGATCAACGCACGAGTTTTATCGCCGTCTGCTGTAATCTGCTGATTCAAATTCCAAGCATTTTTATCAACGCTAGACTGAACACCGTTGAGCTGTTGCATAATTGCAACTGCATTACTATTAACTGTATCTTTAACGCCTTCAACACGAGTAGCTAAAGAACCGGTTGTCGAATTAAACTGATTGGTAAGACCAATTGTTTGCGTGGCTTGACTGGCTTCCATAGCAGCTGTACCAACAGCAACTGCCTTGTCAACTTGACCAATCGACTGCATTAACTGCATATTGGCTGTAGCTTGTGCGCTTTGTGGAGCAACGGCAACATCACCATCACCACCAAAAAGACCACCGCGGCCCTGACGTAATAGGCTGCCTAAGATAAGGCCGCCAATCAATCCACCACCACTACCAAAACCAAGACCGCCATCACCGCCGGCCATCATCATGCCACCTGGACTTAAAACTTCTGCCATAATATTCCCCTTTTATTTTAGTTATTGTTAGGGTTTATATATAGCAAGTAATACTGGCAAGTATTACCTGCCGGTTAGCTCACTGCAATAGTGCGCTTAAATTTTATACTATATAACCCGATTTAGTTTATATAGTATAAAATTTAAGCACATAAATATATGTGCTTAAATCAGTTTAGTTATCCAAAACTATATGTGCCTGTATGTTGCAGGATAGCCCAAGGTGCTAAATGCACTTTACCGCCAATTGCTCGCCATTTATTGCAAAAGAAATAATCTTCGCTAAGCAGTACGTTAGTATCAGGATCTACACACAATTGAAAAAATCCGTGTGTTTTTTCATCTAAGTGAATTGTATTGTTTTTATAGGTAATAACTTCTGGTTTTAGCTTTTCAAAAACTTCACGTTTAATCATCATAAAACCAGTACCACCATAGATAATTTCTTCTGGAGTAGCAGCATTCATTTTGTCATGAAGTTCGCCCTCAGTTTCCGTGGTAGCAACCCAATCAACACTATTGCGCTCAAGTTGACGTTGTTCTGTTAGTCCACTCTCAATAGCAAATTTTACTTTAGCCCAATTGATGGCTTTTTTAGGATAAACGCCACATAACACATCTTTATCTGCTAAAAGCATTTTAACCACGTGTTGTGGTTCAAACTTAATGTCTGCATCAATAAACATTAGGTGTGTTGCATCACTTTTTAAAAAACTGTGCACACAATTATCTCTGGCTCGTGGAATTAGGGATTCATTATACATAAACTCCCAGCTAAGTTCAACACCTAATTTTTGACATTCTAAAAGCAGTTTTAAAATAGAGTCAGTATAGCTACCAAAACACTGTCCACCATACATTGGTGTAGCAATATGTAAATTCATAAGTAAATTAAAATTATTGGTACCCAAGGCCGGATTCGAACCGGCACGACTATTTGTCGGGAGATTTTAAGTCTCCTGTGTCTACCGTTTCACCACTTGGGCAATTTGTTTATTAAAAATATTATACATTACCAAGCACTAAAAGTCAATATAGTAATTTTTGTTGCAAAAATATATACGTACTTGAGTACTGGTACATTATTTGTTGTAATACAGCAAACTGTGACGTAAAAGCCTAAAATAAAACGGCAAGCCATAGACTTGCCGTTTCATATCACTCTACTAAAAAGTACTCGTCTTTGTGACAACCACATTCAGGGCATAGATAGAACTGTGGAAGCTCATCCCACAAGCCGTCTACTGCTTCATCATGTACATTGCCACAAACTTCACATTCGTATTTGTTCATTATATTATCTCAATAGCTGTTACGAAAATCCATGCCTCGCTGGTAACGTTCCCAATTACGCATACGAGACTCTAGTTCCATAATGTCCTTAGGGTCACAATCCCTAACGTAATCTTCTAAGCTATAAGGCCTAAACAGTTGTTGTAGGTTACGCCATAATTCACTTAGCATTATTGACAAATCCGTATAGCTTTTGTGCTTCGCTAACTACATCGTCAAATGTGTACATTTTAGGCATGTATTTTTGGTAGTCTTGTTGAATAGCTTGACCAGTTTTAATCATTTGGCTAAAACTTTCTTTAGCAAAGTCGCAGTTAATTTCGTGCTGACGTTTGAGATGATCTGTAGCCATCTCCAGTAATTTTGTACGCAATTCAAATGGATTCATAATATTCCTTGTGTGTTGTGTGTTGCAAATAATTTAAGGCTTATTCGCTCTGGCCTAAACGACCCATGTCGCCGTCGTGTGTAATATGCTCGCTACGATTAACAATATTAACTTGCATGGTTTCTGCACCGCCCGGAGTAATGTCGCTGGGATCTCGCCCTGTTTTAGGGTCAATTTGATCGGCTTGACCTTCTTCAAAAGGTGTGCCCATAGGTTGTGCATTTTGAGGTGCTAAAGGGTTTTTCATTATATCTCCTGTTAATCTAAATTGGGTATTTTGGTTAAGGTTTTTAGTTTGTGGCCTACAATGGTATCTGTTGGTTTATATCCGTCACCGTCTTTAGCGTATACCCTAATAAGTGCGCCAGGGTCTTCTGGAGTACCTGTAATTTTAAAACTACTATTAGGTACTTGTTCACTACCATTAGTAATTACTTTTGTAATTTTTCCGCGGGCTGTACCACCACTGCTGTTCCAGCTTACACTATCTCCACGCTTTAGTTTTGATTCTTTTTCAATAAATCTATCTAGTGCGTTAATGTACTCTTTGAGGTTTTGTGTATATAAATCCATGATTATTATTTCGCTGGATATTTAGGATACATACCTTTACACCCAGCACATTGACAGGTTGAATCATGATATGGGTTTGTTGGTTGTACGGGTTGCACTGGTTGAATAGATTGTTGCATAGATGTTCCAGTTTGTGGGGTTGGTCCGTGAGGGCCGGGCTCATGAATATGAATAGCAGCAGCAGCTGCTTTACATTTAGCTAGTGTATCAAACTGGCAGTCGCCATGTACACCATATTTATATTTACCATTACTGCAACGCATACAAGGCATTTTACTCTCCTGTTAGTGTCATACACTTTTTAAAACCAGCAGTACTAAAAGTGCCTGCAATAACTTCGTTACAACGTTTAACAAATAATTCTACGTTATCATTATAACGACCTTGATATAGATGATATACTGTATTATCAAATACAGTACCAATTCCATATTGTCCTAACGGACCAAGATTCCAAATGCCTTCTTTAGAAGGTTTTTCATAATGCGTAGGTAAAATTACTCTGTAGCTAATGTCTTTATGTTCAGCAGCCCAACTAACTTCTTCGCCAGTATCGCTACGAAAAGTGCATAAAAATTGTGGTTTATCTAACCTGTTATATACACTTTTTGTAATTACAAAAAATCCAGGTGCTGCATAAATATGATTTTTTGGTTCTAGGTGGTTGCTAGCCTGTGCAATACCGCAAAAGGTATCATTACCAATAGCATAGTGAACGCACTCTAAAAATTTGGTTTTATTGATGGGGATACAGTCTGGTTCTATAAAAGCTACCACATCCGCCTCACTTACTTCCATAATTTTAGTCATCCATGTACCATGGTCCATATTAATACCGTGGTAGGTTACTGGAATCTCAAAATGTTTCATTACAGCTTTATGTGCTGTCATCATTCTAGGATCTATATTATCCCAGTGTAGGCAAAAAATTTCTAATGATTTTTTCATAGTTTTTGGCAGAGAGTGTGGGATTCGAACCCACGGTACACATTTCTGCATACGACGGTTTAGCAAACCGCTGCCTTCGGCCACTCAGCCAACTCTCTTTATATTAAACTGGTTTAGTAATTTGCCAACAATCCCAGAAGTTACTAACGTATCTTCCAATTTCAGGCTCTACATCTCTAAGAGCTTTATCAATTGGCGGATGCCTAATATCATGTCCAGCTAAAATACCACCTGGTTTAACTTTTGGCCACCAAGCTAAAACATCTGCTTTTACATTATCGTAATCATGCGCGGCATCAATAAACACAAAATCTAGACTACCATCTGCGTATTGTTGTACTGCTTGAAGACTAGGTTGTGCTACTAGATTATAGTGACCTGCTACTGGTAGCATATTTTGAGTAAATACTGCTTGTAGCCTGCCTTCGGCTGCGTCTTTATCATAGCCTTCGCCTCCAACAGTAAGATGCTCTTCGCTGCCCTGAAAATGATCAACACAATCAAAAGTAATTTGTTTGTTGCTGTTAATAATTTCTACAGCCATAAAAGCAGCACTACGGCCCTTCCAGCTGCCGATTTCTACAAAGTGTGCTCCGTTTGTTGCCCGTTCAACTGCGTCCCTGTACTGTCCAATAATATCATGTGACCAGCCAGGAATTTGTTCGTAAAAATGTTGCATATTTAATAATAATATATGTGAGGTTTGTGTCCTACACTAGGAGGATCGCAATCTTCCAAGTCTAGCTCTTTAAGTACTTTATGTTCCCATACACGACCAGCACGACGTTGTGGACGATTCATCATTAGACGAGTCCACCAACTAGGCGTTGAATTAAGCCAATGCCAATCAGTATCCAATTCCCGTTTCTTTTTAGTTTTTACACCCGGCAATTTAATATAACGAACACTATAGCTATTTTCGCTGGTAATTTTTACACTATCAAATTCCCAGTCTAATTCTGGAAATTTAAGTTTCCAGTTTTTGTCTTTGTTAGTACGGCTCATATTAGCTCCTTGATGGTGGGCAAGAAGAGACTCGAACTCTTACGCCTTGCGGCACTGGCTTCTAAGACCAGCGTGGCTACCATTACACCACTCGCCCATATTAAAACACACTATTAAAATGCATTTTAATATGGGTAGCAGCCTAAGGGTTTAGCTGCTGCGTCTGGATGTGCCGCGAACGCATTGTTGTTCGACCAGATTTTCCCTTGATCAAGGGGCTATATAGTTATTATACTCTGTTTAGCTTGCAAAATCAAGTGCAGATTTTGCAAACTCATGGCTGGCTAAGTTTTTTTCTTTCGACTCGCACATAATGTCGAAATTGTCCAGAAAGCTGCTGGCCCAAGCGTTAACAGCTTGATTCCAATAATAATCACTATGAGCTCTAAGCTTGGCACTGGTAAACCCCTGTTGTTTTAGTTGATGTAGACACGGCATGGTTGTGGTATCGTGATCTACTAGTACATCTTCACGGCTAACACTGTAGTGTAGTGTAGGTCTAACGCCGCGCCAGCTATCAATAACTTGCATTACCTTAGGGTCGGTAGGCTCAATGTACTTGCCAGTATTAATCCAGTGATGATGTATGTCAAGCACTAGTGCACAATCTTTGACTAGTTCAAGACTAGCATCAAGACCCCAAGTATACTCTGCATTTTCAATGGTCAAAGTGTTACGTGCTTCGCGGCTGAGTTTAGGCAGCACAGCTTTGATACCTTGTGGACCTAGCTTGCCGCCAATGTGAACATTGCATTTAAAGTCTTGAAATTGTTGGCCATATCCCATGTAGCGGATTATGTCGCAGTGATACTCGAACTCTTGAATTGAATTTTCCACTACGTTAGGATTTTCACTAGCTAGCACACAAAACTGACCTGGATGAAAACTAATCTTAATATCGTGTTTGCGAGCCAGCTCGCCTACTTTGGCAAAGCCGGTACTAAGTAGATTAACCATGTCTTGATCAAAGTAGGCCCAAGTCCAGTCTTCGTGAGTATATGCTGGCAGCAGGTCGCTGCTCATACGAAACATACGTAGGTGTGGCGGGCTAGCAGCAAGCCAAGTCATTTGACGTTGCAAAATTTGAATATTGTGTTTAGCAATATCGTGTAGTCGTTCTACTGCAACGTGTTTAGTCTGCTTGTTAAGCCAAGTAAGAGTAGTAGTTTTAGTATTTAGGCTAGGATTGGCTTTGCCTTGAGATTCTTGGATTTTGCAAGCAAAACCAATGCGTTTGACGTTTTGATTAAACATTTTTTAGGTAGGCTTTATAATCACGAATTGCTTGTGGAGTTACGCAAGTATACTCACGAAATTTATCTTTGCCGTACTTATCATAAGTAAGTTCACATCTAGCACGATCTTTGGCCTGTTCTTCTGCTGAAAGATTAAGAATGTGGTATCGGTGTAGTGCAACATCAATCAAAAAATTGCGGGTATAACCTGCCATAAAAATCTCCAAATTGAAGATATATTATAGCAAATTATACCCGCCGTGTCAAGATTAGTTTTTAATTAATCTTGATTTGCTTTGGTTTTTTGTTTTCTGGAACTACGTGTAGGATTAGTAATTTAAGAATACCATCTTCTAGTTGTGCATCTTTTATGATTAAATCGCTGTGCAATGTAAACTGTCGTTGAAATCCACGAGCACCTAAGCCGTGGTAGAGATACTGCGGTGTATCCGCTTTTTGATCGCGTTTAGCGCCACGAATAGTAAGTACATCATTTTCTAGTTCAATATTAATTTCTTCACGTTTAAATCCCGCTACAGCCATTTCAATAATATAATCATTTTCACCGAATTTGATTACGTTGTAGGGCGGATAGTTAGTATTTACCTGATTTGCGTGACGTGTTTCAAAATTATTGAAAAAGTGATCAAACCCAACAAGGGCACGATTTAATAGTTTAACATCAAAGTTTGTCATTTGAATCTCCTAAAAGCAAGATTAAGGTGGGCAACTTGCCCGTGGTTACACAGCACCTAAATAGGCTGCTGTAAAATTTTATGCTAGTAACTTATCTTCAATTATGGCTACTAGATCTGGATTCATGTATTCGTATTTGTCTGGAATTGCCCACACGCTCGACTTATCACGAATCATATTTTCATAATATGGACTATTGTTTTCTGTGTCTAATTGACTAAAAGTTGCAATAGCCTCGTCAAAATTATCTTGGCCCATAAATATGATCTTATGCGCCCACTCTAACAAGTTAACGCTAAGAGGTATTAGTGCATATTCGCTAGTACCGCAACTGCGAGTATTTAGTGCATATTTGCTGGCAATCTGAGCAGCGGTAGGTGAACGCAACAACCCTGCGCTGCATACAAATAGCCAGCGCCGATTGCGTCCTTGATAGGTGTTATCGTATGGAGCAGTAAGTTTAAATATTTCATCTGTTAAATTGTGCATTACATGCCTTCTATGTCTCGGCAATATTTACAAATAGGGTTATTGTCTAAGTCTGGAATTAGTTTAAATTCCCAGCGCCCACAATGTGTGCATTGTGGGATTCCAGGTCCGCCTGATCTAGTTATTTCTTCAAAGCTAATACCTAGGTCTTCACATACGGCGGTTAAATCTTTTCGTGTGCCCAATAGCTCACGAACAAGTTTATTATTTAGTTGGCTTGAAACGATCATCTAGATGTTTATGAGTTTTCTCAAATTCTAATAGGAACATAATACAACAAGCTGCATGAGCAAGATGGCTAAGACCAGACTCAGGGTCTTTATCTTCGCCATCGTTAAATGCCATCAAATGCCGCATTGCTGCGCTTAGTGGACGTGACCAAGCAAAGCCGCCACGCCAGTTATGTGCTGCATACTTCTCCTTGCCAAATGCCATTACCATGGCCGTTTGCTCTAGTGCCTCACGGCTAAGTAGATTCATTGGTGGCTTATCACTGTCGTGTTTAATAGCACTAACGGTAAAAGTTGGAACAGTATCTTTCATTTTTTCAAAATCTTCTGCTGTAAGTGATTTAATGTATTCGCCCGGTTTCCAGGTATCTGTACTATTCAAAAGTCCTTGTAACATTTCTGGTGTAATAATAGTAGTTTCCATAATTGTTTTGTTTGTGTTGGTTGCGATTTTTATATTATATCAAAACTAAAATAAAAAATCAATATAATTTTTCAATAGGTTTTAACAAGGCAGGTACTGAGTTTTGTTTTTTTACGTTTGCTAAAAGCTCTTTGGGAATGTCACTAACAGGATTTAGCCCTTGTTGTTTGCGATATTCCATATAGACTGGAAGCAGTTGAGTATTAATTAAATGTTCAAGTTTTTGAATGTATCGTTCTTGGGTATTTTGTTTTTGAGTTGGTAACACAGCAATCCTCCAATTTTTATTATTATAACACAAAGGGCAAACATTGGCAACGCAAAAATTTTTGCCGTTGGCGCAGCACCCTCACACAAAATTAACTTGATTTTGCCAGGCCATTGTGCTATAATTATTTATGTAAGATTTGGCACAAATTTAGGACATATAATGATAAAATTCCTACTACTGGGCCTGCTAGCACTTCCGCAATTACTTGATTCCGCTCCTATTCCTAGATCTTGGGTATATACCAACGAGACTGTTTGTTTGGCTAAAAATATCTATCACGAGGCTCGCGGAGAATCTATTCGAGGAAAACTAGCTGTGGCCAAAGTTACCCTAAACCGTGTAGCCAGCGGTAAATTCAAAAATACAATTTGTGGTGTAGTATATCAGCGTGGACAGTTTAGCTGGACTAATAGCAAGTATAAGCCTATCCTAGACAACAATGCTTGGACAGAAAGCCTGCATTTAGCTAAACTGCTAATGCTAAACCCTGAACTAAGTAAAACTCCTGCTATGTACTATCATAACTTAACAGTTAAACCAAAGTGGCGGTTAGAACGTACAGATAAAATTGGCAATCACGTATTCTACACTTAACCTGGACAAAAATGCAAAAAGTTAAAACTATGTGGGCAACTCAGGATATTGACGGGCAGATAGCTTATATTGCCAGAGTGTCCAACCCTAAAAATCAAGATAATCCTAGTATTACTGGATTGTTACAGTACATGATCAAACATGGTCATGTATCACCATTTGAAATGGCTAATGTATGCCTAGAAATTAATACTACACGTGATATTGCACGCCAAATCTTGCGGCATCGTAGTTTTAGTTTTCAGGAATTTTCACAGCGCTATGCTGATGTAAATAGCTTAGGCGAGTTAGAGCGTAGAGACTGTAGACTACAAGACCAGAAGAACCGTCAAAATTCACTGGAAATTGATTTGAGTGTAGATAAACAACGACAACTTGCTTATCAATGGGAAGTACTACAAGATGCACTAATCAAGAAAACTACTGAAGCATACGAGTGGGCACTAGAGCAAGGCATAGCTAAAGAGCAGGCTCGGGCTATTCTGCCTGAGGGTTTGACACCAAGTCGTATGTACATGAACGGTACCATACGCAGTTGGATATTCTACCTACAACAACGACTAGACTCTACTACTCAAAAAGAACATCGTGAATTAGCTGAATTAGTGTTACAACAGCTTAGAGTGGTTGCACCTATTACTATTGGAGCTTTCTTTCCGCAAGTACTTGCAGAAGAAGATTTTAGTCTTTAAACTTGAACACGGAGCTTGTCTCTGATATAATATATGAATGTAGTAATTTATACAAAAGACTTTGAGCCAATCACCGTAATAGACTTACCATTATCATTACTAGATGATATGGAACGAAAAGGCGGGGTTAAATTAGCAATACCAGCATTAAATAATGATGGATCAATAGCTACTTGTACCTTACTACTTAAAAATCTTCGTTGGATGGACGGTACAACTAAACCCATACTTATTACCTTAGATGAAGAAGTAGCTCTAGTACTTAAGCCAAATTGGTTGCCCGGTCAACGTGCTACTGTAAACTCTTATGAAGAATACATTCGAACACTTATTAAACGTTTGCGTGCAGTTTGGCGTAAAAACGAGGAAGATTAATATGCGTAGTCGTCAAATGCTACAAAACATGATGCAAAGTGTATCACAGCGCGCTAGTCGTAATAGATCATGGCACATGATGCAGCAACAAGAACCACTCAAAGAATATAAACCAGATGATGGACCACTAACCGACAGTCAGATTGAACAAATTAAAAACTCTGTGAGAACCAAATATGCATAATTGTCGTCGTTGCGATGAACCAGTTGATCCACGTCGCTGGGCACTTCAGCACACTAAAAAACTGTGTATGCCTTGTGGCGAAGAATCTAGCCGCAGGGTTACTCGTACCATTGTACCAATGCATAAAGGTCACTATTTTCCAGTATTCAACCTAAATGACCTTAAGGGTATTAACAACAAAGGCGGCCTAGTCCGATGATTGATCAAGTACTACAACAATTGTTACCACAACAAAAACCACAAATTCCTGCAATGCCTAAACCCATGCAGGAAGCAGCATACAGTGCTCATATGCAACTTAACAACCCACAACTACAAAAGTTTAGTGAAGAGCAAAAGATTGAGTTGATGCTAATGCAGTTTGGCGAAAACATTGTTAGGCAGTGTGCACTACAAGCACGATTAGCACTACTAGACGAAGAAAAAGTAGATGTTGCAATTCTTAAACACTATGGCCTACACTAAAACTTGCCCGCCCTGTAATCAGAACTGTAGACAGGGTAGGGATTGTCCTGCTAGAAAATAACTGGAGTTGTGCATGAAACCCAACATATTAAAACTACTAGAGCGTTGCATTGAGGACGGGGTACAAACCGGCGTCTATCGCAGTTTTAAATACACAGACGAACCTACTAGAGAACAGATTGTTGAGCAAGTAGTGCACAATGTAATGCACGAGTTGCACGAATGGTTTGAATTTGAACCACCAGAAGATAAGTTTATGTAACACCACAGGGGCATTCAGCGGCAATATTTTGCAGTTGAATGCCCTTTGTGTTTGTGCTATAATATTATATAAATTGAGAAAGGGCACAACAATGAACAAACATTGCAAGGACTGTAAGCATCATCATAATGCAGGACATCCAGCAGGTTCTAATTTAGCTAAAACATACAACGACTGGTGTGTAAAATTTAGTCGTTGTGCTAGTAAAGCTGTTGGTGAATGTAAGCTTAAAGGCGGTAAAGCACTATGACTAAAAAACTATGGGTTGATCCGCCAAGCGGTTGGCGGTATGGATTTCCGCAGATCTGGGATAGCACTAAAGATCCCGATGTAGATAACTGGCTGTACTGGGCAGGCTATCCTGACGAAGTTCGTGAAAGTTACGGCAAACATTTTTATATGCGTATGTGGGAAGCGGTGGAGGACGATAATGTTACTGAATAATCCCAAACACTCGTATATCCCAGACTCGCCGTATTTAGATATAGCACAAATCTTAGAACAGCCTGACGTGGCTTTTCCAGAAAATTTTGATACACTACACCAAGCTAATGTTACGCTGCGTGGCTTGTGCAAGGAAGCTGCTGAAGAAATCAGAAAGCTGCGTAAGCAGACCAAGGAGTTGTGTGATGAATAAACTAGAAGCATTTTATGCCTGGTTTTATGAGCTGGAAGGCTTTGGTTTTCGTGCTGAGCGATTCCTAGACGACTTGGGCGGCAACGAAGAGCTGTATGACAAAATGCTGCCGTGGCTTAAAGCTGCCTACGAAATAGGCAAACAGGAGGGGCTAGACAAATGAACAAACACCTAGCTGAAAAAGTTGTGCATGCTGTATGGCAAGAGCAGTGTGGTAACCCGCTTAAAGATTTTTTAACTGATCACGAGATTCTTGAAGCACTGTATATGCTTGCAGATATTCTTGTGTGCACTGGTGTACCTACTGGGGAGTTGGACTAATGAACAAAGAAGCACTGGAATTTGTTATGGAATTTTATCAGGTAGATCGTGCAACTGCACTGCAGCTCTACTGGGATGAAATTAAATCATACGAATGGTTGTTGAATAAAAAACAGGAGTCTGATGATGCGAAAGTTTGATGACATTACTCAGGAAGAAATGCAGGAAATGGAACTGGAGTTTGCGCCAGGGTGCTTTGATGATTTTGAAGGTACGCAGGAGGAGCTGGACGAGTTAATTGAACATATCAAACAGGGCTTTCGTAGCGGTAAGTTTGCCGAAGAGTCTCGTGAATTGACTAATGAAGAATTTGAAGGTTTGAGTGAAACTACGCAACTTAAGCTACTAGGTATGCTAGATCCCAACGAACTGCCTAAGCGGAACTTAAACTAATGATACAGTGGTATTGGCATAAATTTTTACAGTGGATTGGTTACAGAAAGGTTTGGTATTTTCCCAGCCGACACCTGCCAATAGGTAATTTTTACTGCTGGGAATACAGGCCGGATTTACCTTGTGGAGAATATAAAGCATGAACCGTAATTTCAAAAAACTTGCTGAACAGTGTTGGGATCAAAGGCTAGATGGGCGACTTTATTTTGATCAGGAAATGTTTGCCCAGTTGATTGTGCAAGAATGTATTGATATTATTGCTCCTTACACTGTTAGAATGAGCAAACCGGGCGAAGAATGCTTACATCCTATTCTAGAGATTAAACAACATTTTGGAGTTGAATAATGCAAAAGTATGTGTTAAACGGCGAAGTAGCCATTCTCCACAGCGATGATTGGGGCACGGCTTGGGCTACTTGGTATCCTGAAACTATGTTTGATGCCGAGTTGATTAAGCTGTACTTGTGGTGGCTGGGTGCTGACAGTAATACCGAACTGGAACGGGAAGTTGAAGACGCTGCCTATAAATACCTTGAGCAGGCACATCCAGACGTTGCGTTTCGCGGGTTTGATGGGCTTAAGCTCAGCTGGATTAAGCAAGGCGAGGAGTTTATTATTAGTGAGTATGACGGCATTGAAACCATTATGCTCAAAGACAAAGTTAACTGGTTGGTAGCATGAAAGTCAGGTATTCTACAAACTGGATGGGTCCAGCTAGCCTGGACTGGTATCGCAAGCGTGGTTTGACCACGCTAGAATACCATGTACAAGAACAGGACAATCCGTACACCGGACGCAAAACTGGTGAGCGCTATACACTTGAAATAATTACTAAAAGCTATAGTTGTGGTAGAATTGATGTCATGGGCACCAGTGATCCCTACGGAGAAGAGATTGGTGTGCCGCCCATGCTTAGCCTAGATTGGGCCAGGTTTGGTCGCTGGTTAGATACCTTTGAAACTGACGCGCCGTGGACGCTGGATCAGCTAGTAGAACTATACGAACGCGACAACCCTAAGATTACTTGGGATATTAAATGAATAGTGATGACTACGATGTTGTCCTAGACGCACTTAAAAAGTATCGCGATCAGCTTTGGCTGATGACTGAGCAAAACCTCAAGAGCGAGTTTGTTGGTTTAAATATCATGGATGATATTAGGCTTAAACAGATTGCGGAGTTGGATTTAGCTATCAAACAACGATTGCAAGTTATTAGTTAGTATGCGTTTTATTATTACTACACTGATTATTTTGTCACTAGCTAGCACTGGTTGTAGTACTGTGCCTAATGCAAAACAGGCTGCTGTGCTTGACACCGTTACCACTGCTGCGGTAATTGGAACAGGAGCAGGATATGAACTCAATCCTGCAGGTTTTGTAGGTGTTACGCTACTTAAAGTGTTGATTCTTAATGCTATTGATCGAATGGCACCAGAGAATCAGAAAAATCCAAAAAGAACAGCAGCTACTATATGGACTGCTGCTGCCGTTAATAATCTATGCATTCTAGCGGGTATTGCTCCCCAGATCGCTCTGCCCCTTACCCTGGCCGCGGGTTATGCAGTTTATGTAAATACACCAGTTCTTACAGAGGAAAATATTAATGGTAACTAAGGACACACTTAAACTACGCTGTGATGAAATGCTGCTAGCACTGCTAGGCCCTGAGTTTGGCAAGTGCTGGTGGCACAGTCCAAACAAAGCTTTTAGTGGTTTAACGCCTGAGGGTCAATGGATGCTAGACCCTCAACCAGTATACAATTATCTAGTTAAACATTGCAGTGGAGATTATTACTAATGGAAACTATTGAACTAGAACTTGACAATGACGAATTGTTGCTGCTAGCAATGCAAGCACACAAACAAGATATTACCCTAAACCAACACATTCAAAACATACTACAGCGTTTTGTAGACGAGCATCAAGAAAATAATTTTGACGACGATGATGGCTACAGCTTTAAAACTGCTGGTTGGGGTACCGACGAAGATTATGGAGGTACACCAATTTGATGCCTAAAGGTTATCACGAGCTGGCAGTACAAGCAGGTCTACACGAAGGTGTAGATGATCAAAAACTGCTAAAGTACAGTCAGCTTATTGTAAAACAGTGTAGGCATATTGCACTACAAGCCAGCACTACTTATACAGCTAGTGAGCGTATTGAGGAGCATTTTAAACAATGACTATAGCATTAGACTTAGGTTGTGGACCTAAACCTAAAAGTATGTTTGACTGCACAGAAATTTGGGGCGTAGATGTTGTAGACTACAATAACCCACATGTTCGTGTAGCTGATTTGGCTCTAGAGCCTATTCCTTGGGCTGACGAGCACTTTGATGTAGTTACTGCCTATGATTTTATCGAGCACATTCCACGTGTAATTTACACACCCAAACGTCGTAATAGTTTTATAGAGCTGATGAATGAAGTTTACAGGGTGTTAAAACCACAAGGCGTATTCTACTCACATACTCCAGCATTTCCTGCGGCAGCAGCTTTCAGAGACCCAGAGCACGTTAACATTATTACTGAGGAAACTTTTCCACTTTACTTTGACAATCAACACTGCTGGGCTAAAACTTACGGTTTCCGTGGCAAGTTTGAGATCTTATCACAAAACTGGCATCCAAATAAAATTCACCTAGTTACTATAATGAGGCGACAATGACCAAATTTGAGCAGGCAGAACTTATCCGACTAGCAGCAGCTAAACTGCCCAACCACGAGCCTGACCTAAAGTGGCAGTTGCTAAAGTGGAGTCGTCAACTACTCCAAGAACCCGAAACTTACAAACACTGGACAATCAAACAACACTATGAATAAATTTGAAGTAGCACTGCAATACGTAGCCACGATCAAACAACACCAAGAGCTAGAGCAAACACTGCAACACGCTGTTCAACAGCTAGATCCCGACAATCAGCTACAAATCTACGGCCCAGTGCATAAAGCATATGACGAACTAGTCTCTAACATCCTAGGCGATAGTTTAGTAGAGCACTTGTTAGTGTGGATTTATGAACTGGACTTTGGCAGGGAAGATACTAGAACATTCAAAGAATTTTTCCTCTGCCACAGAGACTCGTATGAAAAACTAGAGCACGACTAAAAATACCGCTTTACAAATAGCAAAATCCATGCTATAATATTGTTAAATCTAAGAGGTTAAAACAATCCTAGATTCATTAAATTGAAGAATCGTTTATGTAGTGTGTTCATCTTCCACAGACCCGCAGGGCACACGTAAACATAAACAGATTATTCAGATTTAATTGAATCTAGGAAGTCTTTTGGGGCCAATTGTATTTGTACATACACTAAAGCCATACTACGTCTTATTTTATTAATGCAACCCTAAACCTCAATAAGCGGCCCCACTTTCACAAAATCCCCCAATTCGGGCGTAAAATGTTTAAACTAAAACAACAGCACATAGATGAATTTCCATTCGAAGAATACGCAGACGCCATCTCACTAGAAGCCCTAGCAGAAAAACACGGCTTACAAAATTTTAACAGCTGGATGCTGCCACAAATCCTAGCACACTATGGTAGCTGGAAATTGATACGCAACGATCAGGGCTTAGTACTACCGCAAGAAACAGCCAAGCAGAATATTACTACAGCCTGGCACATGGGTTTGTGGCGGGTAGTGACTAAGCTAAAACGTGGCAGTTTGGTTAAACTGCAGGGTAGCCCCGTTGGTGTTAATTGCAGTCAACTAGTTCCGGTCATCCTAGCAGGGGTCAAACGCTATCAAAGTGTGCCTTACAGTGCTTGGCAGCTCAATCCAGACACTAAACTGGTACACCAGGAATTGCTGGAAGCAATGTTTACTCAGTGCCCTGATTTAGGGTCAGAGCGTTTGCTGGAGATCAGAGAACAGGGTTTAACAGTCAAAAGCGGAGCCAAAGCTGGTAGTGTGCAAAAGGCTACCAGCAAGTGGACCCTAACAGGCATTCAGGACACTGAGCTTTTTGGGCTGCCTAAGCTGGCAGTCACCATGCTTACACAGATTTGGGTAGCTCACCCCAGCCTTAGGACCGAATTAATGATCCTAGACCCTAAAAATTGGGATATGATGCCCAAACCACTAGTAGACTCAGAGATTTTTCACCCACAACAAGTGCAGCAACCCTTAGCTGATAGGGTCGTTGATTTACCGTGGAATTAAGGAGACCAACTTGAAATATACTAAAGAAATTACTGACCGTCTTATAGAGCAATACAAAACCGGCGTTCACGTCCAAAAAATTGCACAGGAGCTGGAGGTGCCGGAGCGTAGTATCATTGCTAAGCTCTCAAGTTTAGGTGTCTACCAGAAAAAAGCCTACTTGAACAAGCGTGGTGAAGTACCTACTAAAAAGTCAGAGCACATAGAAAACATTGCTAAGCTCTTAAATATGAACCCAGAACTTCTAGAAAGTCTGGAAAAGGTGAATAAAGGTATTCTTCAGGTTATAGAAACCCGTTTAAGTCACCAAAACTGCCCAAATCCTCAATAATCTCAAATCTGACCCTAAATCGCCCCTATCAGCGCAAGTTGTGTGGGGCTTTTTGTTGGGTGACTGCTTGCTGTGGCTTAGGGTCAGAAATAAAAATTTACTGTTGACAAATTAGATTTAGCACTGTATAATATTGGCGCAAGACCATATTTTTTGTGGTAAATACTGTACGCAAACAAAAACCCGCCAAAGGCCGTCGCCTTGCGGGTTTTTGAACTCTCGAGAAGTTTTTAATGCAGGTTTGACGTGGTTTTCACAGAGCTTGTCTGCTACAGCGACCTGTCATTCCGCGGTAGGGTCTGGCAGAGCAACTAGCGCAAACGCTAGCACACTACGTCATCAACCCTGGGCCTATATTTTTACTAGCGGGCCTAACCGCTAGACAGCACTGCTCTAGTTGCACACTTCTCGTAAAGTCCCGGAAGAACACTGTCTAAGTTATTTACAAGTTCTAGACAACTTGGTAAGTTTTGGTATTTACAACCACCTGGTAGCCATCTGGGTTGCGAACCTTAGGGTCCAGGATTTCGTAAAAAGACTAGCTAATAAAATAGACTAGCCACTAAAATAGACTTGTGACTAAAATCACAAATCGAGTAAACTGCTCAGGGCTGTGGCTCGGCTTTAACATAAATTCCCCACAATTAAGACGCCAGCATATGTAACGCGCCGCTGTCACCCACTGAGACAAACAGTCGTCGGCCGTGTACTTGGCACTACAAATTGCTAGCTATACATATGCTTGCGGGCGGGGTAGTGGTACGTGATGCCGGTATCTGCGCTTTGTCCTTTCAGATAAGCTCTTTCCTAACTGTCTATAATAATATTATACAGGGTTTGGGGAGAAGAATCAAGTCAGAATTTCTTCTCCCCAGTTGATCATGCCCCGGCTTTGGATACCAAGAGCTCTAGGGCACCCATACCAGCTTTTTCAAGGCTAGCGATTTCGGTAGCGTCAATCGCAAACTTGTTGGCAAGGCGACCGATCAGGTCGGCCTTGGTAACCCGGCCCTGACCCTTAGCCGCGGTCTTGGGGATGTACACTCCCTCACGGGAGAGCTTTGCCACAATCGACCGCACAGATTTGCCAACCTGCTCGGCGATCATTTCCACAGAGTTACCCGTGGTGTAAAGTCCGATAATTTGAGCGGTTTGTTCTGCGGTGTAATTTACAGTTTTGTCAGTCATCATATGTCCTTTGTGTTTCGGTTTCTGCGCTGTTGAAGATTCTATTATACAGGGTTCAGTAGGGAATATCAAGATCAAAATTACTAGGGTCTGGCGTGCTTTGCGGATACTGAGGATAATCGAAATGTTCGTCTTTCCAATCTAGCCACCATTCTTCTTGATCACTTTGAAAGTCTGTCATGTTTGGTTTCCCTCATCAACTTAAGAATATATTATACAGGCTTTAGCGGGCAGAATCAACACTGAATTTTTGCTTGTGCCACGCCTAAAAATATTGACTTGACAAGGGTAGCTCAACCACTGTATAATCCAGGCGTAAGCACTTGCAAGAATTTGCACTAGTTTTTGCACTGGCGCAGCGCGCCTGGGGTCGTGCTGCGCCGCAGCATAGTGCCAGAATTTATAAGAAAAATTTTGCCGGTGTGGTGAAAAAACAACGGCAAAATCTGCCTGTGGTGAAAAAACAACGGCAAAATCTGCCGTTAGGGTAAACCCTATTAGGGAAAGTCCCTATGTTGTATTTTTGCAAAACGCTTGACACGCGCCCCAAAATTGTGATACAATTTTGGCGCCATATGGTTCCAAAATTTATAACGAAAAAATGGGTGTAAATGGGTGCGTTTTTGGTTTGACTATTAGGGTTTCCCCTAGTGTTGTATTTTTGCACAACCCCTTGACACGTTGCCCATTATACTAGTATAATGGGCGCCGTTTTAAAAACAATAACTATTATTGTTTTTAAAACGATTTACATAAAATAAAACCGGCAATTGCCGGTTTTATTAAACGCCCAATTAAATGGGTTTTGAATTAGCCAATGCGTCGAAAATTGCTTTCAATGCCGATTTATTGGCTTTGGTCAGGGATTCAATGTCATTTTCCGGCAATCGCAGGATTGCACCAATTGCATCAGCGTGCGCGTCTTTTTTAACAACCTTTTCGCCAGTTTTGGTTTTATAGGTTTTCTTTTCGTAAACACCCTCACGGGAAAGTTTAGCGACAATTGAGCGAACCGATTTGCCCATTTGCAAAGCCAATTCTTCAACGGTAAAACCGTTTTTGTAATCGGCAATAAGGTTCAGGGTTTGCTCAGGGGTATAGTTCACAGTCTTTTCAGCCATTGCGTTTTCTCCAGTAAAGTAATATTATAGCGGGTTGAGGTAAAAAAATCAAGTGTAGATTATTCGTCGTCTAATTCAGCAAGGTAAATATTAGGCAAATCAAATTTTTCGTCTAGTCTAATTGCCTGCAACACAAAATTAAGTCCGTGAAATTCAGCAATGTTATTTTCTTGTTGCCAAGCGTGAATCAATTCGTGCGCGATCAATTCATCCAATGAACGCCGAGAATTAGGGGTTTGATTGCCCAGGAATACAGTAATTTTATGCGCTTTTAAATGGCCGCGATTATTAAACTTTGGCAAGTAAAGAGCATCAGAATGTTTATTTGACTTGGTTTTAAGCGTTAATTCTACGGGGCTTTTCAGCCCCAAGAATTCAATGTAATATGCTAAATTTTCCATTTTAGATTGCCTTGTAAAAATCTTTTACTTGGAATTTTTTCCAATCGTGTGCAATGATATTGTCACGCCAATTGCGACGTTTTAAAACATTGACCAGAATTGGCAATTCAAAATCTTGTGCATCTTCTAATGCAGTATGTGGCTCTTCAACAAATTGGCCATTTAAAAACGCAAAAACAGATTCAGCAGTAGTTTTAATGGACATATTGCCATGTTTAGTCGGAGCATTAAACAAATGATTGTCTAATGCAAATTGACGATATTGCTTTTTGCAAATATTGCCAATTGCCGCTTGCCAAAGGCAAAACGATTCAGCAAAACCCGACAAATCAATTCCGGTATTGGCACATTTTGATTTATCAAAAGCCAGATTGTAAGCGGTTAATGTAGGATTGTATTTGCCAATGGCTTTTTGAATCCACGCATTGATTGAGGCAATAGACGCCAATTGCCGCGAACCTGAATCAAGCATTGCAAAATATTGGGTTTGCTTTTTGCTTGCGTATTCACGCGACCACATTTCACCGTTTTGTTTTGTTTTGTCATAAAAAAGATCCATTGCATCAAAATGATTGCGAACCAATACCGCGCATTTATTGTAAATGCGACCATTACGATCACAAATAACAATTGCAAAATCTGCAACGGTATCATTGCAGGTGGTTTCGGTGTCGAGAATTGCGAAAAACTGCTTTTTGGCCATGATAGGTAAAGGTGAGCCACGGCAAGACGCCGAGTTAAGATAATAACACGAAAATTCGCCCAGTGCCAGGAAGTGCAAAAATACAACATAGGGGTTTTCCCCTATTGACAAAAAAATTTTTTGGTGGTAAAATTTTGGCGCGTCAGCTGTTGTAAAAATACAACAGCACGAAAAATTTACGAAATTTTTCTTGACACGCGCCGCAAAATTATGGTATAATTTTGGCGCCATGTGTTGTATTTTTACAACACATTTCGTTATTTATTTTAAATACACCCGGAATTCAATTCCCATTGCAGAACGAAAATGCAATTCGTCATATTCCTGGCTTAACTTATTGCAGTCTTTAATGCTAAAATAAGGGCCATCAATAATTTTAAAGTCTAGGCCATTAACCCAATCGTCCCAATTGGCCTTGCGGCCATAAGCACCACAACAATCCAGAATGTCGTAATTTAAAAAACTCATTGCACATTCTCCAGTGTAAGCGAACCGTAGGGAATACCCAATTCAAATTCTAGGAAACTAATGTCGCCATTAGTACCCATTTCCTGATCAATCCAATTCACGGCCTGATTCCAATCGAAACCGTGAATTTCCTGCAATTGATGAATGCGGGCTTTTACATTCTCAAATTCCGCCAATTCATCAGCATTGCGTTGTGCATTAGCACGATCGGCAATATCCGACAATTCCTGAATTTCACGCTCGAATTGTTCCACAGTCCAAGTGCTAGTATCAATCCAACGTGGACGAATACCATGCGCTTCTTTATAAGCATCCCAATAAATGCAATTCAACTGCTCCAATTGGGTTAATTCATTCCATGGTTTCATTATACCGCTCCGGTAAAAACAAGATAAGCAACCGCACAAACGCTAGCAATCAGCGCATAAAAAACAATTTTGTCTGGATCGTTTCCGTTAGTCATTTTAGTGTCCTTGTTTGCTAGGAATATAAACACCGCGAAAACCAAAGTAATCGCATACCGCTTTGAGATAATCTACATTGTCCTCATAGAAAACAACATCTTGCAGATTATCTAAATTGATATTAACAGTCTCAAAGCATTTAATCAATCCGTTAATCTTTAGCGTGGAACCTGATTGTTGATCATCGCGGGTACGCGAAATAACATAATCTGGCATACCCAATTTAGTATTCAAAAATTCCCAATCTGGATCATTCATAACCCGCGCAGTCGCAATGATAGTATAACATTCTGGATCGTCCAAGTCATCCCAAAATTTATTAGCCAATGGCAATAAGCCATCCAACATTGCCAAATGCTGATTGTCTCGCCAATAGCCAATATCAATGCGCTCACCAGCATCGGTTAAAATAGTCCGGTAACGGTGGCTGGAATCCACGATAGTGCCGTCCATGTCATAAATTGCGATCCGTTTAATCATCTTGTTTGCCTGCGTTGTGTCCATGTAGTGAATTATACACGAAAAATCGGGTTGTGCCAGGTTTTGCGAAAATACAACATAGGGACAAACCCCTATTGACACACGGGCCAGGCTAGTGTATAATTTTGGCGCGGTCAGCGTTGTAAAAATACAACACAAAAATTTTAAATTTTTGTTGACACGCGCCCAATTTTACTGGTAAAATTGGCGCCAGCGGTGTTGTAAATTTACAACACCCTGGCTCGTTATTTATTCAATAACGAATTCCAATTTACGTTTTACGGTAATTGGTTCAATCTCAAACCACTCTAAATCCTCAAAATCATCATCGGTCAATTCAAATCCAAATTGCAAGTCTTGCCAGACTTCCTCAATGGAATTACCAATTGACATAATGGTTTCGTCATTAGTGCTTTTAGCCATAAACATAATCATTCTCCTTTGTTAAAAAAACGTGCAACATCAACCAAGTGTTTAGCAGTACGTTCAACGCGTTTTACTAAACCCTCATAATCCAATTCTATCATCTCGTGCATTTTAACAGATTCTACAAAGTAAATCAATTCGTCGCGGGTTAATTGCGACGTTTCAAACCTTGCGGCCTGTTCAATCAAATTAAATTTATTCATCGCCAAATCCCCAACCATTAAAAAGTTTAGCCAATTTTGTTTTCTTTTTATTTGGAATAACCTTTGGCTTAAATGGGCTATTCACAAATAGGGGCTTATGCGCCCGATTATCTGGTTTACTGGCTTTTTTCATTGCCAGTGCTAAGTGCAGTTTAGTTGCCATCGTTTTATCTCCGATCCATGTAGAGTATTATACAGGGTTTTTTGGATTGTGCAAGCGCCCAAGGTGCGACACGGTGTCGCAGGGTTTCCCCTAGTGTGGTATTTTTGCACACCCCCTTGACACGGGCCGCAAAATTATGATATAATTTTGGCGCCAGCGTGTTGTAAAAATACAACACCTGGTCATATTAAATTACATAACGAACAATTCCGATTATATTGGCAATTAAAAATGCGCCATTTAATACGCCCAATGCTTTATCTTTGCGTGCTATTGCAATAATTAACCATGATAGGGTTCCGGTAATAAAGCAAATATAACCCCAATTCATTATGCCGAAAGCAACAAGGAACGATCCCATTATACTGCTGATTGTGCCAATCCATGCTAACATTCAAACGTCCATGCTATGATAAGTTTCGGGAGGCAATCCATAAGATTGCATAATCTTTTGCCATGTTGGGCCATGCCAACGATTACCGCGTGGTTTGCCATTCAAGTTAAAATCAACCTGATGTGCAATTTCATGCGGAATTGTTTCGCCCATAATCTGATCATAATGGGCAATAACAAACTTAGTCCCAATCTCAATATGATTGGTTTCCATCCAGCACCGACCGGCTGTTTTAGTAAACCGACCATTTAATTCAATAGTTGGTTTATTAAAACGAATCAATTGAGGATATAACAAGGTAAAGTCGTGCCATACCTTGTCGGCTCGTTGCGTTACACGCTGAAGAATTAGTGACTTATCCATGACCATAATTCTACACCAAAAATCGAGCAGGTCAACTAGGGGTTTTCCCTAGTGTTGTATTTTCGCCCACCCCCTTGACACGCGCCCAAATTATATGCTATAATTTGGCGCCAGCGCTGTTGTTTTTTTGCAACAGCCTGGTCGTTATAAATTAAATAAAGGGCTTTCGCCCTTTATTTAAATCGGCTTGGAATTAGCCAATGCATCAAAGATTGCCTTTAATGCTGACTTATTAGCCTTAGTGAGCGATTCAATGTCATTCTCAGGCAAGCGCAAGATTGCGCCAATTGCATCAGCAACAGAATCCTTTTTAACCACGGCTTCACCCGTTTTGGTTTTGTATTCTTTTTTCTGATACACGCCTTCACGAGACAACTTTGCAACAATCGAGCGTACCGATTTACCCAATTGCATTGCCAATTGCTCAACGCTGATACCATCGCGATAGTCAGCAACAAGCGCGGCAGTTTGCTCAGGGGTATAGTTAATTGCTTTCTCAGCCATGCGATTCTCCAAAAGTAAATAAAGGTTAACGTGCAGGATTAGTTATCGTATAACCCTGCGTTGCGACGCTTGCTAAATTAACTGCTAACAAGCACAGTTAAGGTCAGTAGGCTTCCCCTTTCGTAATTGCTCTGTCCATGTAAAGAATTATACGGGAAGTCAGCCGAGAGTGCAAGCCCAAAATCGCAAATGTGTTAGATTGTTTTCGTATAAGAAGCGCGCAGTATATAAGAAAATATTATATGCCAGGGACTTGACGCGGGGTCGCTCTATGTGCTATAATATTATATGCATATATAATATATAATCATTATAAAAAAGACAGGGGGGTTATCGGACGTGCTGTTTAATAGAACGATTAGGGCCCTACCACACGGCCAACTTTAAAAAAATTTACCCAAAACTTTCGGTGCCAGCTACCAGTGGTGTACAACGCCCAACACAATCACCAAATTTGTTAATAGATAGCACAACACAATTGCAGTTCTAATCCAGCAAACTACGTCAGCCTCACGATCCGTTAAACCATACTTATCGCCTAATGCTTTCGCCCACAGTCGCCACATAAATATCCCCAAAAAATACTATTATACACCAATTAGCCACAAATTTCAAGAATATTTTTACCAGCGCTGAAAAATTTATGTTGACTTTTAGGTGCCTAAGGTGATATAATCTAGAAAATTACTGGAGGATATATGCACTACAGGGCGATTTTTATCTCGGACGTGCACTTGGGTACTAAAGCTAGTAAAGCCGAGTACTTGTCACAATTCCTAAAATCCAACACCTGCGACGAGCTGTACTTAGTAGGCGATATTATTGATGGTTGGAAGGTCAAGCAGAATAAACTGCGTTGGGCAAACTCACATACTAATGTAATCCGCCATGTTTTAGCAAAAGCTAATCGTGAAAAGACCCGTGTGGTTTACGTGGCAGGCAATCACGACGAGTTTCTCAGGCCACTAATTACCTATGGACTGCAATTTGGTCGTATAGAGGTGGTAAATCAGTGCACTTATGTAGACCACCACAATCGTCGTTGGTTAGTCACACACGGCGATATGTTTGATGGCATTACCAGACTAGCTCCCTGGTTAGCTTGGTTGGGAGACAGTGCTTATGATTTTGTCCTAGGCTTAAATACTAACTTTAACCAGTTACGACATCGCCTAGGCTTTGGTTACTGGTCGCTATCACAGTGGTTAAAGCATAAAGTAAAGCGTGCAGTAGACTTTATTTTCAAATTTGAACAAACTATTACCCAATATGCTGAAAAACGCAAGTTTGATGGTGTAATCTGTGGCCATATTCATCAAGCTGAGATTAAAGTGGTAGATGGTGTAGGTTATATGAATTCGGGTGATTGGGTAGAGTCGTGTACTGCACTAGTAGAACACACAAATGGTTACTGGGAAATTGTGGAGTGGAGGCCTAAAGATGTGGTTGTTAATAATCCTAGCAGTGCACACACAGGACCCTAAGGATGTACCGGGCCGTGTAACCTTAGAGTTTTACACAGAACAAGAATGTTTGGCTGCACAACGTACCATACAGTATCAACTTAAATTTCCACAATTCAAGGTAGTTTCACAATGTCAAAAACAATCTTAGTAATCACAGATAATGTCCCCCAACAAGTTAACGGAGTGGTTACAACGTTTCACAACTTGGAACTACAAGCAGATCGCGCTGGCTATGAGTTTGTATATTGTGATCCCCGGCAGTTCCCTAATTGTGGTGCTCCTGGTTATGGGGATATTAGGCTATCGTGGCCTCAAGGCATTGGCGAAAAGCTGGCGGCGGTAAACCCTGATTATGTGCATATTGCAACTGAGGGTCCACTAGGTTTAGCAGCACGCTGCTGGATGGACAAACATGGCTGGCGGTATAACACCAGCTACCATACCAAGATCCCAGAAGCCTTGAATAAATACTATAAAATTCCCACCAGCTGGACTTACCGGTACTTGCGTTGGTTTCACAAGCATTCGGGCAAGGTGTTAACTACTACGGCTAGTATGGTCGGTGAACTTAAACAGCAGGGCTTTTTGGGCGATATTGTACCCTGGACCCGAGGTGTAGACCGCCAGCAGTTTTACGGTGGTTTAGGCAGTGAGCAAAGCATGCCTACACTGTTATGGGTTGGTAGAGTAGCGCCGGAAAAGAACTGCGAAGACTTTTGCAAACTAGACTATTTGGGTGCCAAAAAGATTGTGGTAGGCAATGGGCCGCAATTAAAGTATTTGGCTAGTAAATACCCTGAGGTGGAATTTGTGGGTATGAAAACCGGCGAAGAACTGGCTAATTACTACCGTACCGCAGACTGCTTGGTCTTTACCAGCCGTTGGGATACTTTTGGTATAGTAATGATTGAGGCTATGGCCTGTGGCACACCAGTTGCTGGTTATCCAGTTTGTGGTCCCAAAGACGTAATTGAATGTGGTCGTACTGGTGCTGTTAGTGCTGACTTGAAACTGGCAGTAGTACAAGCACTGGCAATTCCCAGACGTACGGTGGTAGTAAATAGCTATCGCTGGTCTTGGGAAAAGTGTTGGCAGATATTTGAGTATAATTTAGTAGGGAGAATATAATGTCGCAAGAAAAACTAGACGAAGCACACGCCAAAGGCCAGCTAATCGAAAAACTTACCTTTGCCTTGTTACCACTACTATTCACCTGCGTAGTCTACTTAATGACTGCGCTGCAAAACTTGCAACACGATGTTACGGTGTTGAATTCAAAGATTAGCCTAGTAGTTACCAGCGATAATAAGCAGGCTACTAATACCGGTGCTGAGCTGGCTTGTGAAAAGCTGCGTCAGGACTTAGAGCGTGAAATTTTAGCTAATCGTGAACTAATTCACGTTAATCGTGAGCGTATTGTTATCCTAGAAGAAAAGTTAAAGAAATGAACCTGACCCCAACCACAGCACCTGCCGAGGTACTTAACATATCACCAGAAGCGCTGGAAGTGGCTAACTGCTACTTGCAGTGCCAAGACGCACGCGCTGTGGCGGATAATCTAGCAATGCCAGTAGAAAGTGTTAGTAACATCTTAGGCCGCCGTGAAGTCAAAGCCTATATTAACCAAGTATTCTTTGACCTAGGGTTTAACAATCGCTTTAAAATGCGTGCTGCTATGGACGCCGTACTCAAGCGCAAGTTTCGTGAGATGGAAGAGGCGGACGTTGGGTCGAATAAGGACATTGCTGAACTCTTAGCACTATCACATAAAATGTCCATGGAATTGTTAGACCGTGAAATTCAGCTGGAAAAGCTGCGTGCAGAACGCGCTGGACCTAAATCGCAAGTAAATGTGCAAATCAACGAAGGTGGTGATGGAACCAAGTATGGAGCATTGATTTCAAAGCTCCTTGGCGATAAACTATAAGGAGTCTATAATGGACGTAGTAAAATTAATAGGTGAAGTAGGATTCCCAATTGCTGCGGCCATTAGCGCAGGTTATTTTGTATTTTTAACACTAAAGTTTATCTTGGCTGGAGTAACCAGCGGAGTACACAATCTTGCACAAATTACACAAAGCCTAGACGCCAGAATAGACACCATGACAGCTCAGCTAGAGCGTATTGATACTAGAGTAAGCTATGCACTAGGTTTGAGTCCAGACTTTACCAGAATGGCTCGTAGTGAGCTAAAAGATTTAAGGAAAGACTAATGGATTCAGTAGAAATTATAAACCGTTATGGGTTTCCTGTATTAGCTGCCTTAGGTATGGGCTATTTTATTTACTATGTCTGGAACTGGGTAGTTAGTGACATAAAACCTACTATAAGTAAAGCTACTAATATTTTAATTAACTTAATTGATCGTGTACGTGTCCTAGACAACGACTTGATCAGATTAAACGAAAAAGTAAATACTGTGCTACAACTACGTGGTAAATTAATTGAACTAGAGCGCATAGAAGCTGGTAAAAAGATAAACGGGGAAAATAGTGCTTAAAGTTAGCCGAGACGATGTAGACCGCGATGAAATTACTGAGTTTGCTGTAGAAACCAGATTTATTAAACTGCCGATTGAAAACTACTTAAAGTTGTTAGGTGCCTGGGACACCATGAATCGTCCACAGATTGCACTTATTAATGCCATTAACAATCCTAAGTACAGGTTTGTTTGTGCCGCATTAGCTAGACGTTTAGGCAAAACTTATATTGCTAATATTATTGCACAGCTGGTATCACTAGTTCCAGGTTGCAATGTGCTGATTATATCGCCTAACTATAACTTGAGTTCGATTTCATTTGAACTGCAGCGTAAGTTTATCAGGCACTTTGACCTAGAAGTAGAGCGTGATAACCTAAAGGACAAAGTTGTAGAGTTGTCAAATGGTTCAACCATTAGGATGGGTTCGTTAAGCACAGTGGACAGCACAGTTGGACGTAGTTATCAAATTATTCTATTCGACGAAGCTGCACTAGGCGATGACGGTGAATCGGCATTTAACGTGCAATTGCGTCCTACACTAGACCGACCTAATTCAAAGGCTATTTTCATCTCCACACCCCGCGGTCAACAAAATTGGTTTTCAAAGTTTTATCAACGTGGATATAGCAATGACTATCCTGAGTGGTGTAGTATCCAAGCAGACTATACTGAAAACGCCCGCATGTCGGAGTCGGATGTAGCAGAAGCACGCAAGTCCATGTCAAAAGCTGAGTTTGAACAAGAATACTTGGCTAGCTTTAATGTGTTTGAGGGTCAGGTATATAATTTTAGTCGTGAAGTAGGAGTTAGTGAGTATGTTCACCAAGAAGGATGCGAATATATTGCTGGCTGCGATCCCGGCTATCGTGATGCTACTGCTTTCGTGGTTATTAGTTATAATCCTGTTAGTGACCAGTTTCATGTGGTTGATGAATATTTAAAAAGTGAACAAACCACAGACAAACACGCAGAACACTTTCGTGAACTAAATGAACGCTGGGGTGTAGAGGTAGTATTTATTGACAGTGCAGCTGCACAGTTTGCTAGTGACCTTGCCTATACTTATAATATCTCCACCACTAAAGCTAAAAAAGACGTACTACCTGGTATTGCCTATGTACAAACCTTAGTAGAAACTAACCGATTAAAAATTGCTCCGCACTGTACAAATGTACTCAATGTAATGGATCAATATCGTTGGGATAGTCGCGAAGGACTGCAACGTGAACGTCCTGTGCATGATGAATACTCTCACATGGCTGATGCACTTCGCTATGCACTCTATACCTACACTATCTAGGTCATAAAAAATTTACGTTGACTTGTTAGTGCTTTAGGTGTACAATACCTGTATTATAAAAAATTACTGATAAAAATCATGGACAAAACAGAATACTACCTAGAACTTAAGCGCGTTTTTGCCAGTGAGTTTAGCTTTTACTTAAAAGCTGCTAATTTCCACTGGAATGTAGAAGGTCAGTTATTTTACGAACTGCACTTAATGCTAGAGCGTATCTACAATGAAGTGTTAGAATCTATTGATATCTATGCAGAAGAATTACGTGCGCTACAAATTGTAACGCCTGCTAGTCTTACACAGTTTTCTCAACTAACTTATATTCAGGATGAAAATGCTCCAGGTGACTGGAAAGGTTTGCTACAAGAATTGCTGTTGGATTCAGACATGATGGCAATGAAGTTTCAGCAATTATTTATGGTTGCAGAACAATTTGGTGATCATGGGTTGTCAAACTTTTTAGCAGATCGTCAAGATGCACATAAAAAACATTCGTGGATGTTGCGCGCAAGTTTAAAGTAAATGGCAAAAAACACAAATAAACGTATACCCGTTAAACACGTTAGAGATAAGGCCAAGTCAGCTTACGAAAAGCAAGATCACTGCTATATCTGTAAAACAAATCAAGACTTGGAATTGCATCATCTTCACAGCGTAACACTACTACTAGAACGCTGGTCACAGAAAATGGGCTATGATATTTCAACTGATGAGGGAATTTTAGCTGTTAGAGATGAGTTTATCGATAGCCATCGCGTAGAGTTATATGAGCAGGTTTACACCCTATGTAATCCTCATCATGTAGCGCTTCATGGTGTTTACGGTAAAACTCCTCAACCTGGCAGCGAACCCAAGCAGCAGCGTTGGATTGAAATTCAACGTGATAAATTACAGGGTATTGGTGAGATTCCTAAGCAAAGCTACGGAAGTTTCTTTAGCGAATTTTGTTAGGAAAAACTATGGGTTTGATTACAAATAGCGTGCAGTGGATTCGTGAAAAACTGAATCCTGCACAGGCAAGAATTGCACAGCAGGAAGGTACACACGTTAATACAACTAGCAAGTTGTTGTATAAACAAGCCTTTCAGCAATTACAGAGTGTAAATCGTAGTGTAAATATGGTAGTAAGCGCGTGTAGCTCCCTAGACTACGATATTAAAGACAAACTATACGAGGGTGCCGTAAACGGCGTTAGGCAAAAGCAGTTAAATACACTGCTTAATTTTAGACCTAATCCCTATCAAAGCGCTCAAGAATTTCGTCAAGCAATTTTTACAGACTTGTTATTAGAAGGCAATGTATTTATACATTTTGATGGTACATTTATGTATCACTTGCCAGCAGAGTATGTAGAAATCTTAACTGATACAAAAACTTTTATTAGTGGTTACCGATACAACGGATACATTGTATTTCCAGAAAATGAAGTATTTCATTTCCGTGATTTAAGTTCGCGTAGTATTTACCGCGGTGCCAGCAGACTAGAAGCAGCACAAAATAGTATTAATGTTTTACAAAGCATGCATCAGTTTCAAGAACAATTTTTTGATAACGGTGCAATATTTGGTTTAGTGCTTACTAGTGAAAATACACTTTCACAAGTAGCTAAAGAAAAAACTATTCAATACTGGTTGCAACGCTACAGCACTAAAAACGGTGGTAAGCGTCCACTAATCTTAGATTCTGGCTTAAAGCCACATCAGATTAGCAATCAAAATTTCAAAGACATGGATTTTGATCAAGCTATAAAAACACACAACGAACTAATTATGCAATGTGTGGGCGTTCCACCACTACTAGTAGACGGTGGAAACAATGCTAATATTTCGCCAAACTTACGGTTATTTTATTTAGAAACTGTAATGCCAATTATTCGTAAGTATACCAGTGCGCTGGAACGATTCTTTGGTTATGACGTTGAAGCAATTACTGCAAGTGTAAGCGCACTACAGCCAGAATTAAAAGATATAGCTAGTTATCATGTATCGTTAGTTAATGGCGGCATTATTACACCAAATGAAGCTAGAGAAGAATTGCGGTATCAGAAAATTGATGGTCAGGATGAATTACGTATTCCTGCTAACATTGCTGGTAGTGCTGTAGATCCAGCACAGGGCGGTCGCCCCGCCACAAACCCTAAAGAGTAACAGGGAGAACATATGGTAGATAAAAATAAAGTACTTACACTAACGAGTACTTTTACTAAGAGTAATCTACCTACCAAAGATATGAGCATTGATTCGATTATGATCGAGGGTTACGCAAGTACTGTTGATACTGATCGTCAAGGTGATATTGTACCAGCTACAGTATGGTCAAAAGGTATACAAAATTACTTGAAAAATCCAGTAATTTTGGCTTATCATGATCATAGTGAGCCTGTTGGTAGGATGGTAGATCATAGAGTTGACAGTAAGGGTTTGTGGATTAAAGCACGAATTTCTGCAGCTGCAGGTGAAGTCTTTAATCTTATCAAAGATGGTGTACTTACTGCTTTTAGTATAGGTTTTCGTATCGCTGATGCGGAATATAATGCAGCCAGTGAGCTGTTTGTTGTAAAAGATCTGGAACTACATGAGATTTCAGTAGTGTCCGTGCCTGCAAATCAAAACACATTATTTAGTTTGTCTAAGTCGTTTAATACTGACGAAGAACTTAAATCTTTCAAACTGCAATTTGCGCCCAAGTTGGAATCAGCTAAAGGGCTAGAGTCCCCTGTGGAAGCAAATAGCGACACTACAAAGGAATGGAAAATGGATCCTAAAGATATTGAAAAATTGGTGGCTGAAGCTGCCGAAAAAGCTGCCCAACTAGCAGCAAAACAATTTACTGATGCTCAAGAAAAAGCTTTGGCTGAAAAAGCTGCTGCTGAAAAAGCTACTGCTGAACTTGACGCTAAAGTTAAAGCCGCTATTGCTAGCGTTCAAACAGTAGATACCGGTGCTGAGCGTCTATTGGCCGAAGTTGAGAAGCGTTTTGCTGCTGAACAAGAAGCCCAAAAAAGCGCTATTGCTGGTCTAGAGTCGGCTCTTAAAGAGAAAGCTCAAGAACTAGAAGCTATTCAAAAATCGCGTATGCAGTTCTTGGATGGCAAAAACGAAATGGCTTATAGCGACAAAGAAAAAGCCGTTATGTTAGCCAAAATGTCAAACAAGGGTATTGGGGACACCAAGTTTGGTCGTGAAATGATTGAAAAGTACGCTGGTTCGGGTCAAGGTCCTCACCTACCCGGAAATACTTGGGAACTTGAAGTTAGCCTGAACATGGAAGCTGAGGTTCGCCGCCGTCTAGTGGTTGCACCACTATTCCGAAGCATTCAAATGCAAACCAACGTTATGCGTATTCCTGTAAATCCAGAAGCAGGTACTGCTCAGTGGATTGACAACAGCAGCTTTGGTGCATATCCTGCTAACGTCTCGGCAGCTAGCGCAGGTGCTAGTGCTGGTAATACAGTCGTTCATGCACTTAAAGATATTGCTCTTAATTCGTACAAAGTGGCTACGAATGAGTACACCGCTTACGAAGAAGAGGAAGATAGTCTTATTGCTATTATGCCTGTAATTCGTGATGGCATGATTCGTCGTGTTGCTCGCGCAGTTGACAAAGCTCTGCTACGTGGTGCTGGTGGTACAGGCGATCCAATTAGTGGTTTGTCGTTGTTGGCTTTCCCAAGCAGCTCAACCGCATACACAACTAACGCTAACCTAACTACAGGTGCTAACGTTGCTACCCTACGCGCTATGCGTAAGCAGCTTGGTGTTTGGGGTCTTGATCCTGCAGATGTGGTTTATGTTGTTAATACTGCAACTTACTACAACTTGCTAGACGATCCAGTCTTCCAGACAATGAACCAAGTTGGTCCATCAGCTACATTGCTAACTGGTCAAATTGGCCAGATCGGTAATAGCCCAGTTCTAGTTTCTGGCGAGCTGGATGGTACTACGACTACAGCTGGTACTACTTTTAACTCTACAGCAGGTGTTGTTCTAGCTCCTGGTAACTTTATCGTTGGTAATCAGCGTGGCTTGCGTATTGATACGCAAGAGCTAGTTGAAACACAACGTCGTGTTATGGTTGCTAGCCTACGTACTGGTTTTGTGCAAGTCACAAGCAATTACGGTCCTGGTGTTGCACGTTTGGTTGTTAATTGATTTTTTAATCAATCTAAGACAGGTCTTTCGAGACCTGTCTTTTACATAGGCTTTAAGGAGCCTATGTAAAAGACACAGGGGAAAAACATGGCATTAAATTTAATTACATTAGCTGAATATAAAACTTATGCCGGAATTAAGAGTACCAACTACGACAGAGAGATTGCTGGACTAATTCCCCGCGTAAGTGAACTGGTAAAAAAATATTGCAACAAAACTTTTGTAGACTTTGTTGACGTAGATAAAGTTGAGTATTTTAATGGTGCAACTAGTTACGGTGGTGCAGGGCAATCAAAATTTATTTTGCAAGAAAGCCCAGTTATCAGTGTTAGTGAAGTCGCCCTTAGCACAGACTATGGTCAAAATTATAATGCACTAACACAATATGTAGATTGGGTACAAGATGGCGACGAAGTTGTGGCCATTGGTTCACAAGGATTTATTAAGTATATTCGTGGATATCGAGTTATTTATCGTGCAGGGTATGATGATGTACCTAGTGATGTTGCATTAGCAATTATGGATTTAGTAAGTTATTATCGTCAAAATGACGCGGCAATTCACAGTACAAAAGCACCCGGCACTAACAGTGTACAGATTGAATATATTTCAACTACTAGTCTGCCAGCACATATTCGTAGAGTATTAGACCTGTACAAGGCTGATTACACATGAGTATAGAGAATTTTACAGCAGCTATTAAAAATGAAGTATATACAAAATGGCTAAAAACTTTAAAAGATAGTATTCTTGTAAAAGCTGCTGGTGACTTACGTAGTAAAGAACAAACTGCTGCAAAGACTAGTTTTTATGTTACTCAAAATCAAATTGAGGGTATTTATAAACGTATAACTGGTCAAGAAATGTCAGTTGGTGCTGCGGCAACAGTTTTTAATGCGTTAATGGAAGAAAACGCGGCTATAACCAATCCTCAAAAACGTAAAGAAAGTGCTGGTGAACTTATTACACTGGGAAATGGTGAACAAGCAGTAAAATTTGAATCTATTGGTTTTAGCACTATTAATGAAAGATTTTTAAGTGCTTTTGACATTAAAGAATCAGCTGCTATGGAATTAGCTTTGGAAAATGCCGCAGAGGTAGAATACAAAGCAAAAGAAGCAGAACTAAAAGCAAGTCCAGAATGGAATACTTTAACTTTTGCTGAAAAACAAGATGCTTTACGCAAAGCACGAAAACAAGCTGATGAACATGGAAAATTTGGTTATTATGCTAACAAAGGCCATGTAATAAGTGTTGCAACTAACTTACTTAAACAAACTAGAGATGAAATTGAAAAATTACAGTTTAAGGATATTGAACAAAGAAATGCATTAATTGGTGCACTATCTGTATATATTAAAAAGTTAGAAGCAGATGATATTCTTACTAGTAATTTAAAACAAATCGATCAAGTTATTTATGCTGACTATGTTAAAGATAGCTATGGTAAATACTTAGTAGAGTTTCAATTTGGTGTAGAAAATCAAGCCGCTGGATCTGCTAGCGCTAGTATCGTAGAAGAAATTAGAAATTTATTTACCTTAAAGACCAGTGACGCTGAGGCATTATTAAAGAATTCCCCCACTCTTGGTCAAGCCCTATTAACTTCACAAGGCTCTCCTAGTTTTATTCAGATGCTTGCAGATAATTTAACTGAAGTTATTCAAACTGGTAAAAGCAAGAAAAAAACTTATGTAGGCCAAAAATCAGAAGTAGCTAGAAAATCTACTAAGGTGGTTAAAAGTAATAATAAAGATACAATTTCAAAACTTAAAAAAGTTGTTCAAGAATTAAAGCAGGCACCTAATAAACCTACAGTTATTCAAGCTGCACCAATGCAAGCAGCTACGGATTTAACTTCGTTATTGGCACTGTTTAACGGTAAGCTACGTGAAGCTATTGTTAAAAATATGGGTACTGGTACAAGTACTACAGTATTAAATTACAGAACAGGTAGATTTGCAAATAGTGCAAAAATTGAACGACTAACTGAGAGCAGACAAGGTATGATTACCGCTTTTTATAGTTATATGCGTAATCCATACGGAACTTTTAGTGCAGGTGGTGCTCAGGAAAATCCTAAGAGCAGAGACCCTAAATTGTTGATAGCTAAGTCAATCAGGGATATTGCAGCAGAAAATATAAAGAATAGGTTGAGATCGGTGAATGTATGAGTAAACGAACTAGTATTGTAAAAGCCCTTGTTCAAAAACTTAACTTGATTAATGGTCAACAACCTTATCGCGTTAATTTATTTAAAAATTGTTATGCTAAACTAAAGTTTTGGGATGAGGTAAAAGACTTTCCAAGTATGTTTGTTACACCCACCAATGAAATTCGTGAGTATCTTCCAGGGGATTTTAAGTGGGGATTTTTAACATTATGTATCCGAGTTTACTGTCATGGTGAAAACAGCAGTGAGCAACTAGAAAAATTGTTGGAAGATGTTGAAACCTGTATTGACGCTAATAACAGATTAGTATACAATACTGCAACCGGACATTACACGACTGATATCTTGATACAGTCAATTACAACGGATGAGGGGCTCTTAGCTCCTTATGCAGTTGGAGAAATTATCTTACAAGTCCGTTACGAGATTATGTAAGCAACCATGCCCTAATGCTAGCAACAGATAAAAGTCTAGTTAATGCAACAAGGCATTAAATAAAAAGGAATGAAAGATGTCATTTAATTTAATTCGTAATAGTCGGATGTTCTTCACGACTAATGTGGATGCATCGAGTGGTGTAGTAGCCACCAGTGGTTTCACAGCAAACAATACATATGAAATCCAAGTTCTAGATGGCTTCAGCTTTAGTCAAAATACGACGGCTGATGTGGTTACTCTAAATGAAGCTGGTGCAACACCTGTTCGTGGTCAACGTAGTTTTAACACGGCACTTGATCCAGTAGATTTTACATTTAGTACTTATATTCGCCCTGCTGATTCTAGCACTACTACTGCCGGCGGCTTTAATAGTGGAATTCTTACAGTTCCAGCACCTAGCTCTATTTCAGCAAACGTTGCAAACCTTACAGTAGCCTTTAGTGTAAAAGATAGCGCAGCTAATGTTAGTACACCTGCAACAAAAGTACTTAACTATACACTAAGTCGTGGTGCTACTGCAAATGCTAATGTTATTACAAGTGGATCGTCAAATGTTGCTAGCTATGTAGCAATTACAAATGGTCCTACAGTAATTGTAAAAGCAGCTACAACTGGTACACTTCCAGGAACATTTCCAACACTTGCTATTGGTGTACAAAATATTACTACTCCTACGTATCAGTGGGCTATTCAAGCCGGCAGTACAGGTAGCTTTACAAATATTACTGGTGCTACAAGTAGTAGTTACGTAATTAATAGTGCTGCTACAGAATATACGGCTGGTGTTGCTACTGGTGCTGCAACAAATACTTATCGCTGTACTGTAACTGGTGTAGTCAATGGTGTAGCAGCAAGTACACTTGTTGATGAAATTACAGTTCCAGTTGTACAAACTGTTGCTAGTGGTGCTGGTGCAATTGTTGTTGCTACAAGTAGTTTAAATAAAATTTTAAAATCTGCAGGTGGTGCGCTATTTACAGACGTTGATCTTACTACTGGTAGTGCTGGTATTAGTATTTATGAAGGTGCTGTTAAACTAACTTTTGACGGTGTTGGTACTCTTGCTCAAACTGCTAGTACATTTAAAGTAACTTATACACCTAGTGCTGGTGTTGTACTTAATACTGGTGTTAACCTTGTTACTGCTGAAGAAGCCGTACTGTGGAATGCACTAATGAGCACAGATAGTATTGGTAACCCAACAGCAGGTTGGACAGATGGCTATCAGTACTCTAAGCTAGTTGCTGATTATTCGCAGGCTCACCAACTACAAAAGTTTGGCGTAATTATCGTACTAGACTCTAGCAGCTTTATTATCGACAATTGTGCGTTGGACAGTGCTACAATTGACTTCGGTTTAGATGCAATTGCAACAATTGCTTGGGCTGGAAAAGGTACAAAACTACGTCAATTGCCTGGTTTAACAGCTACTGCTGGTACATCGGTTACTTTTGGTAGTGGATTAAGTGGTACAGCTAAAGGTAAAAACTATCTAGCACCTTACATTGCTAATAAGTTGAGTACAATGAGTGTTAAGGGTGGCATTAATGGTACTGGTACAGTTTATACCGTAGCCTTAACCGGCGGCCAAATGGTTATTAGTAATAATATCACATACTTGACACCAGCTAACTTAGGTATTGTTAACCAGCCTATTACCTACTTTACAGGTACGCGTAGTATTACAGGTACTCTAAATGCATATCTACGTACCGGCACAGTTGCAGTACCCAATAGCACAGCAACATTGCTAAGCGATATGTTAACACAAAGTTTAACGGATGTTAACCCTGCTTATGAAATGATTGTTGCAATCGGCGGTTCTTCAAACCCAATTCGTGTTGAACTAGATGTTAGCGCTGCTGTGCTAACTATTCCTAGTATTGCTACGGAACAGGTTATTAGTACAGCCATTAACTTTACTGGTCAAGGTTATACAAATGCTAACGCATTTGATATTTCTCAGTCTAACGAAGTTGAAATTCGTTATTACACAGTACTTTAATAGCTTAAAATACGTAGGGCTAGCTTAGGCTAGCCCCACTCCCAATAACAAAAGGTAAACATGTCTACACTTTCTCTTAAAAATCTACTAGTACCATCAAAATCAGTAGAGACCGAATATCCAGGCATGCCTGGGTTTGTGCTGCAGTTGAGTTTCTTATCTCGTGAACTGTTGCTAAACATTCGTAAGAAGTCTACTAAAACTTCATTTAAAAATCGTCAACCACAAGAAGATTTTAACGAAGATGTATTTTTGCAGTTATACTGCGAACAAGCAATTAAAGGTTGGAAAGGCCTTAAACTAAGTTATTTGGAGCAGTTGGCTCCAGTTGATTTAACCGGTCAAGATCCAGACGATTTCCTAGAGTTCACTGCAGAAAATGCATTGTACTTAATGAAAAATTCCAGTAACTTTGACGCATTTATTAGCGAACAGGTAAGCGATCTGGGAAACTTTTCTACAGGCAGCTCTACGAAGTAACTGAGTTGCTAAAAAACTACATACAAAATAGTTCTTTGGCTATGACTAAGGAAGCATATTTTGAAATGTGTGAACAGCTAGGTAGCGAACCTGTAGAATCTGAAATACCTGTAGAATTTGATGACTTTCCACTAGATGTACAACAAGCACTTAACGTCTACAAATTTATGCGAGACGATTGGGACGGCATGAATGGCGTATATTTAGGAAAATCCCTAACAGGCATTACTGAAATTTTTAATTTCTGCGACATTGATCCTAGCGATAGAAATATTGTATTTCAACTAATTAAGATAATTGATAATATACGTCAAGAAGATATAAACAGCAAAAAGAAAAGCTCGTCCAGTTAACAAACTGGACGAGCTTTTTTATTGTTTAAAAATTTCGGTATTGACATAAAGTAGCCCATATGTTATAATGAAGCTACATAAAAATGTGTGGAATATTTAAAATTCTACATAAGATAACCTGGAGATGCTATGGCAGGTAATACCGTAAATATTAAACTACAAGTCAAGTCTGACGGTAGTTTAGAAGCAAGTATTAATGATACCAAAGAACTTAACAAAGAGTTAGGCAAAGCTGTAAGGCAAGCACAAGAATACAGTAAAGTAGGTGCTAGTGCTGACAGTATGCAGTATGGTCGTGCTCGTGGCGCCAGCGGCTTAACTGGTGCTAGTGCCAGAGACTTTGCTAATGAACAGCAAGGTCTTGGTGGATTAGTTCGCCTATACGCAACACTTGCTGCTAATACTTATGCTGCTGCCACTGCTTTTAATTTTTTACGCGATGGATATAATGCAGCTATACAAGAAAATGCACTAACACAACTAAGTATTACTAGTGGTGTTGCTATTAATGCATTGGCTAAAAACTTAGTTGCTGCTACAGATGGTGCGCTTAATTTTAAAGAAGCAATGGGTGCCGCTGCTAAAGGTGTTACTAGTGGTCTAAGTAGTAAACAAATGCTACAATTAGCTGATGCAGCTAAAAAGGCTGGCCAAACTATTGGTATTGATACGGCTGAAGCTATTAGCCGTTTAACTCGTGGTATTACAAAAATAGAACCTGAATTGCTGGACGAACTAGGTTTATTTACTAAACTAGACAAAGCAGTTACAGACTATGCTCGTAGTGTTGGCAAAAGCGTTGGTAGTTTAACAGATTTTGAACGTCGTCAAGCTTTTGCTAACGCTGTGTTAAAGGAAGCAAAAGACAAATTTAATGATGTTAACATTCCTGCTAATCCTTATGAAAAACTAGCAGCAGCATTAAGTAATATTGCTTTGCAAGGCACTAAACTACTCAATACATTTTTAGTACCAGTAGTAGAATTTTTTACAAATAATACAACCGCATTAGTAGCAGCGCTTGCTTTAATTGGCACAAAAATTATAGGCATGGCTTTGCCTGCATTAGGTCAATGGCGACAGGCTGTAAACGATGCAGCAGAAGTAGCAAAACGTCGTGCTACAGAAATTAACGTAAGTTTTGGTGATGCTTTTGCACAAAAAATTGAGGCAAAATATAATATACCAAAGCTAAAAGAAAATCTTGACGAGGCTTTAAAAGCTTATGAAAAATCCAGACAAGATTTTTTAGCCAAAGATAAAGCCTATGCTAGTGCTAAAGACGCGCAAGATCAAAGAATTTATGGTGCACTTAGTAAAGGGTTAAAAGGTTCGGAAGAACTTGGCAAAGACACTACTACTGCAATACAACAAAAAATTGTTGATCTTAGAAAACAAGGCTTAAATGTTAGCGAAGCAGACAGAAAAGTTTTGCAAGATACTGCAGATAGGTTAGAAAAACAACTGTTAATTTACGAAAGATTAATAGCAGCTCGTAAAGCCCTTGCCGACGCAAACAGTAAATATGATGCAGCAGCAGAAGCCCCAAATATTGAAGCTAGCTTACGTGAACGAGTCAGTTTACAAGCTAGACAAAAAGCATTTATGGCACAAACTGTTGCCGCAGCGGGAGATGACACTCAAGTTTTAGGCGTTAGGGATGCTTACAGAAATTTAAAGCAAACTATTGATACAAATACTGTTGGTTTAAATTTTTTTGAAAAAGGTTTGACAAGAGTTCGTGGTGTTATGGTTATTGCTGCCACTACTGCTGAACTTTTAGCCGCAGCTTTAAATAGAATATTTTTTGTTATTCAAGTAGTAATAACTACAATAGCTATTATTACTAGTTATTTTAGTCGTGCAGAAACAGAAGCAAGTAAGTTAAGTAGTAGTCTTGACGCTCTAGGTGAAACCTCAAGCTTAACTGATAAGATAATGAAGCGTTTTGCTGAAAACGTTAATTCTACAAATTTTAATGCAGTAGCAACAAATGCTAATGAATTATTTGAAGGCTTAAAAAGTTCAGTTGATGATTTTCAAGCATATTTAAAGAAACGCGGCCCAGTAGAAACTATTCTTGATAGTGTTGGTGATTTTTTTGGTCTTGGAAAAATTCCTCAGTTTCAAAAAACTGCAGCAGAATCAATTGTTAATACACTAAAAACAATTCCTGAAGGCCCAGGAAAAGAAGCACTTAAAGTAAAACTACAAAATATTTTAGGTACTACGGCTCTTGATTCTGACGCTATTAAAAATAGTTTAGATAATATATATGATGAAAATAAATTAGCCAGAACTGTAAAAGATGCTAATGAAGCATTAGGCCCCGCAGTAGGTAAGTTGCAAGAATATAATTCAGCACTTAAAGCAGTAAAAGAAAGCCTTACAGCAGTAGGTACTAGTTCAAAAAATTTACAAAATAGTTTATTACAAAGTGATCCTATTAGTAAATTTGCTTTTGATGCTATTGATTTGGGGCTAAAGTTAAGTAAAACTTTCGAAGATGCGCAAACAGCTGCTATGGCTTTACAAGACGTATTTAAAGATCCAGTAGCACTACAGTTATTAGGTGTAGAATTTCAAGAGTTAGCAAAACAAACTAAGGACACAATTGATAATTCAAAAACATTAAATGTATTGCAACAAGATAGGGTAAGAATACAACAAGATCTTATTGATAATGCCGAAAAATTAAAAACTGCAACTGGTACTGATAAGAAAGAGTTACAAGATAACAAAAATAAACTAGAAAAAACTCTTGGAGCAATAGATTTTAGTATTAATATCAAAGAACAAAGTATTGGTAAAATTCAAGGTCAACTAAATAATATAGTAGATGTTATACTTACCCGAGCATTTGACATATTAGATAAAAAAACTGAATTGGCTAGGCGACAAGCTCAAGTAGGAATTGAACGAGCAATTATAAGTGGTATGAGCGGCCCAGGTACGGCAGAGGCTCAAGCAAGATTAGATTCAAAAGATCTTGCTATTCAAAAAGAACAGTTAAATTTAACAGCTAATATTGTTAGACAAGGACTTGAAGCAAAAATTATTCAAGAGCAACAACTTTTACAGTTGGAAGCTATTAAACAAGAATTAGCAGGTGGTGCTACAACAGAATCTAGAGGAGCAAATAAAAAAGCTCAAGAAGATTTAAGTAAAGTACTAGAATCAGTTCAAAAAGGCAAAGACGTTGGACCAGAAGATAAAAACTTATCTCCAGCAGCATTACGTTATGCAATGGAATCTAGGCAAATTAATCAAGGTATTAATGCACAAAATGCTGCATTAAATGGAAAAGCTAGTGAAATATCACTTAAAAAACAATTAGGTGTTTTGCAAGAACAACAAGCAGTACGAGGACGTATATTAGCCGCGGAACGTACACAAGCACAATTTGAGTTAGAGTCCTTTAATCGCGAAGGTATATCACTAGACTTTTTAAGCGAAGGCGGTAAGTTACGTAGAGATCAACTAGAAGATGCAGTTAGGCTAAAAGACAATGAAATTGCTATGAAAGCAATTACTGATAAAATTGCTCAAGATGACTTAAGAATTCAACAATTAAAGAAAAATGGTGCTGATAAAGAGTTGTTGGCTGCTGTTCAAAAAAGCAGAACTGATTTAGTAAGTCAAAAAAATACTCTAGAAAATCAACAAAAACAACAAGATCAGCTTGCACAAATTAAAAAAGCTCAAGAAGAAATTAGTAGGGCTTATGCAGCTATTACTCGTGAAATTGAACATCAAAATAAGATGCGCGATATTGCCATACAACAGCAACGGCAAGATCTTGCCTATCTAACTAGTGTTACAGAGTTATATAATAATGCTGGTTTATTAACTGGAACAGAGTTAGCAGCTGCACAAAAATTAACTCAAGAACGTAGAACTGAGTTAGATTATCAGCAACAACAAAATTCATTGCAAGATAATTACGTTAAACAGTATCTTGATTTTCAAACAAAAATTGCTCAAGCTAAAGCAGCTAATAAAACATCTGAGGTTACAGAATACGAACGTGCTCAAGGTAGATTAAAACTAGAGTTTGAGAGTGCTAGCGCCGCTAATGCTAAAAATAATATACAACAAAAATTTCTAGATGCACGAAATGCAGAAATTAATCTACTAAAACAAGTTAGAGAATACGAAAATAAATTAGCTGATGCTGCAATGGCTAGATTAAAATCACAGCAAGAACTTAATAGTTTAAGTGATAGCAATATGCCCTATCTAACCGATAAAGTTTTAGAAAACCGTTTAGCTCTAGAAAAAGAAATTGCAGACGAAGGCTTTAGACGTCGCCAACAAGAACTTGATGATATAGATCTAATTAATCAAAGACTAATGGTAGAGTTAAAAATAAAGTCTGCTATTGCTGGTATAGATTTTGACCCTACTGCATATAATAATGAGCAGGTCAGAATAGATAATTTACGAAAGTCTTTAGGATTAGATCAAAAAAGTTTTGAAGTAAAACAAGCACAAGCTGTAATTAATAATAAACTTGCTGGGGATTTACAGCGACTACAGATGGAAAATACTTTGGCTGAACAAGGAAATAAAGCAACTCAAATTGCTTTAGATAATAAGAGCCAAATGTTATCAGCACAACAAAGTCTTAATATGTTAACACCACAACAAATTCAAGACCAACAAAAAATTATTGATTATGGTAAACTAGAAGCAGATACAACTGCTGCTAAACGAGCCGAAGATGATCGCTATACACAGGCAAAATTAGAAAATGCTGCCGCAATTAAAAGAACTTTAGCAGCCGATGCAAATGCTGATTTAACCCTATTAAATGATAAAGCTAAATTTATTGAGCAATCTCATCAAAATGAGATGAAAAATATTGCACAAACTATGGCAGGTAGAAAAGCTGCAATGGATTTGCAATATTCTATGAATGAACGCCAAAAAGCTTATAATGATGCATTTATTAAAATGTTTGATGGCATGGCAGATTCTATTATTGATTTTGTTAATACCGGTAAAGGCAATTTTAGCGACTTAATTGATAGTTTTATCAAAGATTTAGCTAGGTATGAATTACGACTGTTCTTATTTCAACAATATCAACAACATATTCGTCCTGGTTTAGGTCTTGGCGGTCCTGCTATACCTGGTCAAGGTGCTGCTAGTGGCGGTGGTGGATTTAGTTTATCAAATATTTTTGGTAGCTTTTTTGGTGGTAATGCAGGTAGTGTTACTGGCTCTAGCGGCACATATGCAATGGATGCTTTTAGTTTTGCTGCTAAAGGTGCTGCTTTTGATGAGCGTAGTAATAAGTTTGCCAAAGGCGGAGCATTTGAAGAAGGTTATACTGTACACCCATTTGCTAGAGGCGGTAGTTTTACTAACAGCGTAGTAAATGAACCTACTATGTTTAAATTTGCTCAAGGCACTGGTTTAATGGGTGAAGCCGGTCCCGAAGCCATTATGCCACTAATGCGAGATAGTAGCGGCAATCTTGGAGTTAGAACTGATGGCGGCAACGCTGGATCTCATGTAAATATTGTTATTAATAATAATACTAGTGCAGAAGTACAGACTAATGAAGCTACAGATGGTCGTGGTAATCGCAGTATTGAAATAACTATTGGTGATATAGTAGCAAGACAAGTTGCTAGTAAAAATAGTACACTACAACAAACTATGGGTGCAGTATATGGTAATAGACCTGCGCTAGCAAGGAGATAATCTATGGCTGTTATTAATTGGCCTACTGCAAATGGTTTTCCACAAGTACCACAAAAGGGCTTTCAGGAAACAGTACAAGTAGGTGTTATTAGAAGTCCTATGGATATGGGTCCTGCTAAGGTTCGCAGGCGTAATGCTAGAACTAGCACTATGAATCTTAGCTTTATCCTAACTACAGCGCAAACGCAAACTTTGGAAACTTTTATAAAAAGCGACATTCGTGGTGTGGCAAGGTTTAACTTTCCACATCCACGATTGTTGGGAACTACAGTAGAAGCCAGAATTATACCTCAAGGCGAAGGTGAATTTTACACACTAACATACCTAGCACCCGGATACTGGAGTGCTAGTTTAACTTTTGAAATATTGCCATGAGAGGATTAAGCCAATCAGCTATACAGGCTATGTACTCTTCAGAAACTGAAGAGGCAGTAATATTATTATTAACTGTATACGACCCTAAAGATAATACAACTGAAGTTTTACATTTAGCCGATAATTTTACACAAAGACTAAACGAATATACTACTGATACGGATGTGGTATACGGTGTTAGTATGGTAGGTGGAGCTAATAGTTTAGGTACTGTAGACGTTCAAAGCAGCGACTTTGATGGTACTACAAGCCCATTATATAGTTATTTTAAAATTAACGGCACAACAGTTAATTATACTTTTGGTCGCGGCCACAGTGTTATGGTAATAAATCCAACTACTTTTGCCGTTGAAAGTACTAATACCTATGATACTTATGGTGCCGGTAATTCTCAACAACTTAAAAGTGCTCTTCAAAACATACCAACTGGAAAGTTGGTATCTATTGGTAGTTGGGATGCCACATCGCTAGATCAGTCAACCAGAGACTATATTAACCAACAGTTTAAAACTACAGCAACTAGTACTTGGGGTCCAAGCAGGGTTACGCATACAGTAATTGGTATAAAAGGCGGGGCCTATGTTACACCTAGAGAAATAATTACTAGTGGTAGTGCTGGATTTCTTGCACAGTATACCTTAAATAGTGCTTATAATACTGGTGGTAATTTTATTACTAATAGTACTTTTATTTATTTTCCAATGGAAATTACGCTGCCAGGTGAAAGCGATGATGGCAGTTCTAGTTGTAATATTAGTATTAATTATGCTAATAAAGAATTAATTGAATTTATTAGAACTAACTTAAATTCGCCTGCTAAAATCCTACTACAACTTGTACTATCTGATAATCCCAGTTATGTAGAAGCATCTTTTTCAAATTTTTATATAACCGGCGTAACTTACAGTGCTCAAGGCGTTAACCTTCAGCTTAGCATGATTAATTATAGTACAGAACCTTTTCCTGCCTATAATTTTTCCCCAAAATATTTTCCAGGATTGTTCTAATGTGGCATAATAAGTACATAGGATTACCTTATAAACATAATGGCAGAGAGCATTCTGGTACGGATTGCTGGGGATTAGCACGTCTAATATATTCGGAACAATTTGGCATTGATTTACCAAGTTTAATCGAAGACTATGATGGTGACAGTGGCAAAAATATTCGTGAACTAGTAAATATTCAAAAAGAGTCTTGGCAATTGGTTACTACGCCAGAAATACCAGATTTATGCGTATTTAAAATTTTAGGTCAGCCTACTCATATTGGTATTTACATTGGTAACAATAATTTTTTACATATCAATGAGGGTCAAACCAGTATAGTTGAATCATTAAATAATTCTAATTGGTCAAAACGACTAGAAGGTATTTATAGATACTCTTCTAAAACAGTTCAGCTAACTGGAGCGCCACATCCACTACGAACTCAAGAAGTAGTTACAGATTGGGTAATAGCTGGAAAAACTCTAGAAGAATTAAGTGTTTATATTAAACAAAAATATCAAATTGGTGATAGATTATTTGAAAGAATTATTATACTTGTTGATGGCGTACCAGTAGATAAAACACACTGGCATACTAAAACATTATTGCCGGGCGAAACTATTGCATATAGGGTACTAGCAGGTAAACGTGCCGTAAGAGCTTTAGCAACAATTGCATTAGTTGTAGCCGTAGCATATTTTGCTCCACAAGTTGCGTTAATGGCAGGGGCTCAAGGTACACTTGCATATACTGCAGCGTATGTAGCTACAGCTTTTGCAATTAGTTATATTGGTGGCAGATTAATCAATGCAATTGCACCGGTTAGAAATCCTAGTGTAAATGATCCTGGTACACCAGGCACCTTAAATTTATTCAATGGTACAAGTAACCAGATGAATAGATTTGGAGCAATTCCTGTTGTATTAGGCAAAGTACGCATGACAGGTATACTTGGTGCACAACCATATATTCATAGTCTAGAAAATAGTAATAATATTACCACACTATTAATTTGGGGATTTGGCCCATTAGCAATTGAAGATTTGCAAATTGGTACTATACCACTGACTAGTTTTTACAACGACTTAACTACTGGTACACTAAGCCAATTAGCTCCAGCACATCTATACGGTTATCCAACAGAAGATCAAGATAGTTTTAACAGTATTTATGGTCAAGAAATTCAACAAGTATATGCAAGTGCAGGTGGTCCAGTAGAGTTAGTAAATAATGATACGCTTGGAAACCCTTGGACTGAAATTAATTTAACTGATCAAGTTACCAGCATGGCACTCAGTTTTACATTTCCACAGGGTTGTAGAGCAGTTAATGTAAAAGATGGTTCAATTCATACTGCACGAACAGATATAGAAGTTCAATATAAGCCTCATTATCAAGCAGACGGCGTAAGTATAAATAATACATGGGTTACTCAAGGTGCGTATGCTACAGCAGTTAGCTCAAATTTATTAAATAGTCAGGTTAAAAATTGGATAGTGTCTGTTCCAACACCTATTGATTTTCCCGAAACCAGTACTAATCCAGACTACCCAACACTATACCAATGGCATACTATTAGTATTGGACAAGGAGGTAGACTTACACTATCAGCAGGAACCCCTACTCTTAATCCTACTGATACTGTTATACCTTATAATATAAAAACGTATTATTATCAGAAAAACTTTGCAAGTTTATCACTAGTTGCTCAACCTTGGTCAAGTACTGGCACATATGCTATTGGTGATTTAGTTAAATATGGCGGAGTAGTATACGCTAGTTTACAAAATCAAAATACTAATCACCAACCCAATGGTACTAATTTTAATGTGTACTGGTCATACCCAGGGCCTTCAAGTACTTACTTATACGTTGTTAAACCGCAAATACCTCAAGGCGATATAAAGATTTATGATTTTTGTTTAAAAACTGGTACAGGACTTTTTGGTACTCCAGTAGATTATCGTGGTACAGTAGACGTTAACTATAGTGGTTTAAATCTTACTATTGTTAACAACAGCACTAGTGGACTTGACTGGGTACAATCAACACCTACTGCTGTAGCTGTAACTCTTAATGGTGGAAAATTATTAGGTTTAACCACAAATTATCAAACTGGTGCGGAAAACTTAATATTTAACTCCACTAGTTTTAGTAATGTTAATGCCTATAGTAGTAGTACCAATACTCTTTCAACTTGGTCTCCTTTGCTAATTAGTAGTGGGGTCTGGGCAACAAGCGGAAACAACGTTATAGATTTAAATGCAGCCGTAACATTTCCTACTACTGGATATTATAATATTGAAATGGCTGTAGTAGGTTCTGCAACTTTATATGTTGCTGGTAGTGATTACAGTAGTCCTGGCAATAGTAATGATGATCTTAGTCTTGTGGCCACACCAGTAGGGTCTGGAACTCCAGGAATAGGATCTATACTTCCAGAATATACGGCAGGAACATCAAAATTACCTTTAAATCCAGAAGATATTACTCCTGTACTTAATATTGAAAATAATTTTTTTGGAACCAGATTTACAACTTCGCTAAATGTTACACAAGGCGTTAGAAACTTAAGATTGATTAGTAGAGGTGACGCTAGTTTTAGTGCAGGCGGTAATTCTTATGCTGGGCGAGTTGCACTAAAAATTACCTATATTGCAGGAGGGGATTTAAATCCTAATCCACAAACTACTAATACAATTTCAATAGGTATTGCTGGTACTTATGAAAAGCGAAAAGATCCATTTAACTATACTTATTGGTTTTATAATCTTCCAAAAGCACAGTATGATATTAGAGTGCGTAGAGCAAATACTGATAAAGACGAAGAGGGTGATCTTAGATTATTCAATACTGTACAAGTTAATTCCTTAACCGGATTTAGCAATAATGGTCCTACTACTAATCCACCTGGATGTTACTTAGCAAAAAGTGCAATTAGACTTGAAAGCACAGGAAAAATTAATGGTACTGTAGATGGAATTAATGCACTAGTAACTACTAAAACTTATGATTGGAATGGCACTGGTTGGAATAATACTAATCCTAATATTCCTGTTAATACCTTATCAAACGGTACTAACTGGATACCGAATCAAGCAACAAATAATCCCGCTAGTTTATTTATTTATGTGCTTACACATTGTGCTAATGCTTATGCAATACCTGTAACAAGGGTAAGTGCAGAAATTGATTTATTAAAACTACAGGAATGGCATACATTTTGCTTTGTTAAAAAACTAGCTTTTAATAATGTAATTACAAATACTCAAAGCGTAATGGACACTCTTAGAGATATTTGTGCTGCAGGTCTTGCTAGTCCAGCAATTGTAAATGGTAAGTGGACAGTTGTTATTGATAGACCTAGACAATATGTAACACAACATTTTACACCTCATAATAGTTGGGGATTTGAATCCACAAAAGCAATACCTAGACTTCCTGATGCGTTAAGAGTTACTATTCAAGATGAGTCTAAAGCCTATCAACCAGATGAGTTTTTTGTATATAGAGAAGGTTTTACAGAATCAACTGCAAAAATTTATGAACAAATAAATTTTCCCGGTGTAACTAATAAAGCTCAAGCAATATATTTAGCTAAATTTCATTTAGCACAAGCAAAGCTACGACCAGAAACATACAGTATTAATGTAGATTTTGAGCACTTGGTATGTACCAGAGGCGATTTAGTACGAGTTTCACACGATATTCCTGAGTGGGGTATTGGAACCGGTAGAATTATAAAAATTGAAAATCCTACTGCTAACACTACTAAACTAACCTTAAGCGAAGAGTTCTATATAGAGCCTAGTAAAATTTACATTATTAGAATCAGAACTATACAAGGTGCAATAGTAAAAACCTTTAGTACTCCAGTAACTATTGGTGCTCCACAGTATACAAATGAAATAACTATTGGTGAACAACTATTAACATTATCTACTCCACCAACAGTAGATAATTTATATATGTTAGGAATTACTACTACGCTAGTACCTACTACATATACAGATTCTCAAGAATTAGTTGTGCTAAGTGTTGAAACACAAAATAATAATACTGCTAAACTTACGCTTACAGATTATTCGCCAACACTGTATGATGATAATTTTGCTAACGATGTATTTTTACCAAATATTACTGGATCGCATACTGATGTATTAATACAGCGCATTGTTCAAACACCAATTATTATTGATACAAGTAGTGATCCACTATATGCAGTACAAATATCTCCTGGTGTTTATCAAAATACACTAATTGTAGCCATTGGCCATCCTACAGGGCTTCCAGCATTAGCAACTAAAATCCAACTTGCTATTGTTGAAGCAGACGCTCAATTTAATGACGACACCCTAACCGGAGTCATGACAGTTGATAAATCACAAAGCGCTTTTACTGTACCAGGACTGATTTCTAGTACAGGGTATAAGCTTAAAACAAGGTACTCTAATGCAACTGGTAGCATTGTCGGACCTTGGTCATATCCACCTGTTACAGTTTCTATTACTGGAAAAACTGGTGGAAATTATCTAGAACCTCCTATAGTAGATGTTTTATTAGACGATCACTATATTTACGTTACTCCACAAAATTTTGACTTACTAGAAAACAGTGATTTTAAAACTTTTGAATACAGAGTGTATAGAAACCCAGGAACTGGAGATTTTTGGGAATTAGGTTCTGGATTAGATGATATAAAAACAGTTCAAAGCCGCGGTCCCGGCAGAATTAATCTTATTGAATTTAGTTTAGGTACTGGCATAAACCCTACGCCCAGGCTTACTTATACTGGAGTTCAGTACAGAGTTGCTTGCAGAACCGTAGACACAAACAACAATTATAGTCGTACTAGTTCACTAGGAGTAGTAACTGTGACTCATATAAAATAAAGGATTATTATGACAGTAAGAGCATATTTAAATCCTGGAATTAAATCCTTAAATTTAAGCATAAGTTCTCCTACAGATACCTATAGTGGTAGATTTAGAAATGATTTAAATACAGTTAAAGTTTGGTGTTATTTAACTTCTGGAGAAGATTTAACTACTCAGAGCCCTCCAATTGGTAACCTAGTATATGATGGTTTAAGTTTACAAGTTCATATACCTAATTTAGTACCTAATAGCAGATATTATGTTAAATATGCACTAGTATCTAATATTGACCCTAGTCCACTAGGATATACTGTTTCTGACGAACTAAGTCAGTTTGTGTATGAAAATCCTACGGATGGCGAATATTTATTGGCAGGCGATGGTGCAGGCGGTTTTCAAAATGTTACATTAGATACCGGACTAATACTTGATAATAATACATTAAAAACTACAGGACTTGCAAAAACTACAGAAAGTTTTGTAGTTATGAGCAGTAGTGGTCAGTTAACTAATGAACGAGTATTAACACAAGGTACTGGCATTATTATCAGAGATAATGGTCCTAACAATACAGTTGTTATTAGTCTTGGTGGAGTGGGTGCCCTGACCAGTGTTGGTTTGGGTACTCCTAATAACTTTTTCTTAAGTGTATCAGGCAGCCCGCTTACAGCTGATGGTAACATAGGTTTAAGCTATTCACCAGGCAATGCTCTACCAGTTACTTCAGGTGGTACTGGTAGAGCAAATCTAGGTACTGGATTATTAAAAGGCAATAGTACTGGTGCAATTATTACAGGAACTGCAGGCGTAGACTATGTAGGCCCTACTAGCGGTGCAGACTTGCTGATGGGTAACGCTAATGGCGGTATAAAAAATGTTAGTATTGGTGATAATATTGTTTTTGCTAACGGTGTAATTAGAGCAGACCTTACTGCTGCTAATAATATCCTTTATGATTTAATTATTGCTAATCCAGTTTTAACTGCGCCACCATCTATTTCTGTTCCTAATACTTCTAATAATGCTAGTAGTAATACTGCTAGCAATATACCTAGGTATACTACACCTAATATTGGAGTACCTAGTTTTGCAATATTAACTAATGCAACCGGACTACCTTTAAATACTGGAACTACTGGTATACTAAATATAGCTAATGGTGGCACAAATGCTAATACTAGAGATAATGCTAGACGAAATATTATGCCACTTGCACTTGGTGCAGGAATGGCAGGATGGGTATTAACTTTAGATAATACTGGAACTGATTCTTACTGGGAAGCTCCAATAGATGCTAAAAATGTAATAACTACAATTAATACGTCTGCACCACTTACTGCACAAAAAAATTTAGTAAGTGGTGGTACTAGCAGTCAGGTAAACATTGCACTAACAGGCATTGTAAATGTAGCAAATGGTGGTACTGGTGCTAATACAGCATCAAATGCTAGAATTAATCTGTTACCTAATTATGTTACTAAAGGCACAAAGTTTTTACGAGTTAATGCTGGCGAAACAGATGTTGACTGGGTAGATGTGCCTATGCCTAATTTAATAGGCGGTTATGTTACTGGTACTGGTAATTTAGGCAGATCTAATGCTGAAGCTAATGGAACAGCGCAACCGTCAAATATTCTAAGTTTAAGAAGTAACTACAACAATAATAACTATCCAACTGCTTTTGGAAATATGCTTACCCTAGGTGGTGAAGGTGACGGACAAATTTACCTTGCTTGGCCTAGTACTGGAGGTACTGGAGCAAACGTTGCTGTAAGTGCAGACGGCTATATACGTAGCCGCAGGGATGTAAGTAATAGTTGGAGTCCTTGGGCTAAACTTATTACTAGTGTTAATTATAATACTGCAGGTTATTTTTCAAACGTTGCAATTAGTGGTAGTTATACAGATTTACTAGGTAAACCACTTTTAGCCAATGTGGCAATTACTGGTAGTTACGCAGATTTAGCAGATAAACCCAATATTCCAACAGCACAAGTTAATAGTGACTGGAACGCTACTACAGGTTTAGCAGTTATACTTAATAAACCCAATGTTCCTACAAAACTTAGTAATTTAACAGATGCTAATACTGCTGGTGCTACCACAGGCCAAATTTTAATCTACAATGCTGCTGCTAATGTTTGGCGCCCCGGTAATGTTAGTACTATTTCAGGCACTGCTAATGTAGCTTTTGCAGAACAGGCTAATACTGTGCTGCAAACAGTACAAATTACTCAAGGTGGAACTGGACAAACTACTAGACAAGCCGCTATTAATGCCCTAGCTGGTAATACTTCAATAGGTAGATATTTACGAGGTGACGGCGCTAATATAGTTATGTCTAATATTGCAGCTAGTGATTTAAACGGTCTTACTATTACTGCTAATATTATTGGTAATGCAACTACTGCAAATACTGCAAATACTGCAGGAAGTATTAGTGGTATAGTTGCAATTGCTAATGGTGGCACAGGCCAAAGTGATAGACAAAAAGCAATTAATGAGTTAACTAATAATATTCTTACTGCTGGAACTGTATTACAAATTAATGCTCAAGGTAATGCTGTTATGTCGGCAATTACTAGTGCTATGCTTACTGGCCTTACACTGAGTGCAAACGTCACAGGTAGTGCTGGTAGTGTAACTAGTACTGTAGGTATTGGTTTAGGGGGTACCGGTCAGGTTACAAGACAAAACGCTATTAATGGGTTATTTAATAATGTAGTTACTAGTGGCACATATGCGCGTGGAGATGGTACTAATATTACTATGTCAGGAATTCAGGCAGCAGACGTACCATTACTAAATCAAAGTACTACAGGAAGTGCCGGTAGTTTAGTAAGTACTTATATAGTACCTGCTACTCAAGGCGGTACTGGTCAAGGTGGTACAAGCGCATATACAATTGGCGATATGTTATATGCAAGTAGTAATATTGCATTAAGTAAATTAGCTGCAGCTGCTGCAGGTAATGTATTATTAACGCAGGGGGCAAATACTTCACCAATATGGGGCAAAGTAAACTTAGCTACTATGACTACTGGGCAGCTTCCAGCTACTCAAGGCGGTACAGGCACAAGTAGTGGTTCTACAGGTACAGGCAATGTAGTTTTATCAAGTAATGCTACACTAGTTAGTCCTGCTCTTGGAACACCGACATCTATTACATTAACTAATGCAACAGGATTACCACTAGGCGGTACTGGTGTTACTGGTATATTAAATATAGCTAATGGCGGTACTGGTAAGAGTAGCTGGGGTACAGGAATAGTAAAATATAGTGGTACTGCTTTTGCTACAGCTGTAGCTGGTACAGATTTTGCCGGTCCTACTAGTGGCAGTAATATTATTGCAGGTAATGGTGCTGGTGGTTTTACTGCAGTAGCACTTGGTGGTCCACTTAGTTATACTGGCGGAGTATTAAGTTCTACCGCCTTAGACCCTAGTTTTTCGTATACTTGGACAGCTCTACAAACCTTTAATAAATCATTATTTGTTGCACCTACAGAAATTATTGCTATTAATACCACTTCTCCTAATGGCACTAATTGTACACTAAATGCTATTATTGCACCAATTATGTGGACTACAGCAAATCCAACAGCAAATTGGACCCTAAACATTACAGGCGTCTCTACTTTATTAGCTACGAATAATAGATCTTTATCTATTGTTCACTTAGTATCAAATGGAACTCCAGCATACTATCAAGCTGCATTAAGTATTGATAGTGTGGCACAGTCTGCTAGCTCTATAAAATGGCTAGGCGGTATTGTACCCAGCAGTGGTGGTGCAAGCAGCGTAGACGTTTATACTTTTACAATACTTAAAGACAGTGGCGGAGTTTATACTATTATAGCTTCTGTAGCGAGGTATGCATAATGCCAATGATTGCAACTACAGCAAGTATGAGTGTTCTTGGATTTGGTGGTTTAGGTCACGAATCTACTGGCAATCCAGGCATTAATACTGCCTGGCTTGGCAGAATTGGTAATTTTGGTAATACTGGTTTTAATACTACAAATATTAGTACTCAGGTAGCAGTAGATCCTACTACTGGTGATTTTTATATAGTTGGAAAAGACAATGGAGTTGTTAGTAACGGCGGCCATGCTATAATGAAAATTAGAAGTACTGGCAGTGTTGAATGGCAAAAAATAGTAGGAGCATTTGCAGGTTTTTGCCATGCACAAGATTGTTGTGTTGACAGTGCTGGAGATCTCTACTGGGTTGGTACAAGTTATGGAACTGCTAATCAACCTACTGGGTATGCAGGCGGTGGCACACAAGATGTGCTTTTTGGCAAGTACACTAAAACCGGTACTTTAGCATTTGCAAAACGAATGAACAGTACTTTTGGTAGCGGTGGTATTGAATTTGGTGAAGGCATTGCGTATTCTGCATCAGACAATACTGTTGTGATTACAGGTAAAGGTTCACGTTATGTTGGCTCAAGTTTAATAGCTAATCAGTGTTTTGTAGCTAAATTTTATACCGACGGTACTTTAGCTTGGAAATATTGGTATTCTCCAATATCTAGTACTAATGCCTTTTATGGTAAAGGAATTAGCATAGATACCAGTGGTAATATTTATATAAGTGTATATAGTATAATTAATAACACAGGAAATACACTACTTGCATTAAATAGTAGTGGCGGTATTCGTTGGGCATATAGACTAAGAATAAATAATGCTTCAGCAGCACAAATGGTACCATACAGAACTGTTACAACTAGTGCTGGTAATGTAGCAATGGCAATAGCTGGCAGTATAGCTTCAGTAACTCCAACTAAATATATTATGGTAGTTGGTATGTATAATTCTGGTGGCGGATTAATCTGGACAAGAGTTGTAGATAGAAATAGAGCTAGTACTACACAGTTTCCTCTAACTACTGATACTGGACCAGGCACTCCCATAACTTCTGGTCCTAATAATTTAATGGGTATTGCTGCAGATAGTAGTGGTAATATTTACGTTGCCACAAATGGCAGATCTAATACAACTGCAGACTGTATACTACTCTACAAATTTGCAGCAGCAAATGGTGCTGTGTTATGGATTCGTGCTATTTATATTAACACTGGTTCAATACAAACTGTTCCTACTGGACTAACTTGTTTAGGAAATTTTTTATATCTTGTAGGTACAACTTATTTTGAAACTACAACTGTCAATGGCTATGGAAACTATTTATTTGCTAAATTACCTATAGACGGTACTGCAATATCTGCTATTGGATATACAATAGATACTGGTATTAGTTATTTAAATATTGATGTAGGCAGCTTTCATCCAGAGGTAACTTTACCAAGTGGAGTTGTTAATGAATACATTGGGGGTGATGTAAGTCAAAATGCTACAACCGTTTATGATGGACTAACTGATACAAGTACTTTAACTCAGTATACAAACACTATGACTTTACAATCTAAATTAATTTCAGTTCGTTAAATAAAAAAAAAATACCCACCCTAACAACAGGGGTGGGTATTTTTTTATATTGACACTTTAAACCTACCGTGTTATAATATAACAAAATTACTATGTTATCATAATTTTTTGGTGTTTGTAACTCAAGGAGCTTTTACCAATGAATCCAGAAGAAAGTTACTCATTACTACAGGTTATAGGTGTTGGTTTTGCCAGTTTATTAACTATTAGTTTTCTATTACAAAAATTCTTCAACGGATTCAAAGTAGATAAAACAGAAAATTCTATACTTAATATGATGCACCAAGAACTGGAACGTATGAGTCAGCAAAATACAAAATTAAGTACAGAATTAGGTAAACTACAAGAAGAAGTTATTGAACTAAACCAACAAATTAGAAACTTAACTACTGAAAATCAACGATTGCATCAAGAAATTGCTGCACTTACTAGTGAAATTAGTAAGTTAAAAGATCTCTCCATTATTAAACATAGGGAAACATCATGGCACGATCAAGATTAACTGATACAAGTCTAGATTTAATTACAGATGCTGGAGCAGTACTTTGGTCTATGGTCTATGGCGAACAGCTAGAATTTCCTATTACCCTAAACTTTATTATAGACGCAAGCGTTAAGCCTAGTGGTAATTATAACTATGAGGCAGTTGTAATTGAAGCAAAAAATATAAGTGGACAAACTGAAAAACCCACTGTTGTTGACCCTAGTGCATCTACTACTAGATTATTTGTTAGGTTACCAGTATTTTTAGGTACTTGGAGTAGTGGTCAGTCTTATAATAAAGAAGAAGTAATTCTATACAAAGACAGGTATTATAAACTATTATCTGGTATTAATTATAGTAGTTCAATAACTCCCAACTTAGATTCAAATTGGGAAATAACTCAACTTAATAAAATATATGTACAATTTCCTAGTAGTTTAGGTAGTACTTGGAATGTAAAACCACTACCAGACAGTGCTAGTTATGGCTTTTTTGAGTTACGTGTAACTGAGCCTACAGATCCAGTTTTTACTCGTACATTTAAACCTGTTCGTGGTATGGTAGAGCTATTATTTAGTCCAACAAATGATACTGCCGATGTGCCAAATCAAACTGTATAAAAGGATTTAAAAATGCCACGAGGAATTACTACTACAAATACTGTACCAAATCCTATTGCTACTCAAACAGTAATTCCTGATGCAACTAGTGGTGTAGTAGCGCCCGGCGTTGTGCCTAACAGTCAATCAAGTTTAGTAACACAAACTACTACTAATCCTAGTATTATAAGTTCTCCTGTTGTTCCAGATCTTACTACTTCTGTTAATGTTCCAGGATTAACTACTACACAAGATGATACACCTACTACTGCAACTCCAGGTAAGTTTGCTAGAGGACTAGACAAGTTAAAAGTAAAAGATCCCATATCTAAACAACCACAAAAAGTATTTCAAGATTTTAATAAAATTACAGATACTTTTAGTAGTTTAGTTGCCTATGTGCGAGATATTGCAGATCCAGTATTTTTTAACAGCGAATATATTATATTTACTGCTAATAAAGGTCTTAGAGATTTCTATACTACTACAGATACACTAACTACACAAATAGGGTATGGTAGAGAGTTAGCAGAAGTAATTAATTTTGCAGATTTAGGAATTGAGTATAATCTTAGCGCAAATTATAATGATACGCTTACTATTACTGAATTACTTGATATAGCCTTACAATACATCAAAGATATTAGTGGCGTAGAAACTACTAGTATAGTAGATTTAGAAATAAGCAACAGCGTTAGTAGTATTCAAGCAGATAATACTACTACAACAGATATTTTAGCAAAGTTATTTAGTGCTGAAATATCAGCAGATTTTGCTTATAGTAATGATGCTGATTATGCTTATAGTTTGCTAAGATTTTTACAAGACTATTTGCAAGTTGCTACAGAAACACCAATAACTCCCTATAAACTGTTTACTGAAATTTTAACCGTACAGGAAACCAGTAAACGAGTCTGGAGTATTTTCAGAGAATTTTCTGATCTAGTAATCTCTACAGATGATTACTACGGTGCTTCCAATATTGATGATGATCAATATGCTGATTTTAACAAAGGCGTTGTAGATCTGTTAAATATTAACGAACTTGTTGATGTACTACCATATTTTGCAGTATATATTAATCCAGAAGATTTTTACAGTGGCGTTGATAGTACCAGTATTTTAACTAATAAAATATTAAACAGCAATATAAATTCTGCTAATAATGAATTAGTTGAGCTTAATATTGGTAAAAATGTACAAGAACTTAAAACTATTAGTGAACTTGTTAACTTTACTAATAATTTAGAAAAACTTAGTCCCGTAGTTACTCTAGAAGATCTTATTACATCACTTGGCAGAGTATTATATAGCTTTGCTAGACCTGCAGACGCGCCAGAAATTACTTTACAATCTTTAGTATTAAATGCAGTTTCTACAACTGATATATTAATACCAGAAATGACCTTTAGAAGGTTATTACAAAGTATTAGTTTACAAAATGATAGTAATTATATCTTAGATGTTGCAAAATATCTTGTAAGTCCTATATATACACAGTCACAAACCAGTATTTTAAAATCTACAGGTTTTGAGGATAGTGTAAGTAATACAGATGATTTTAATCGACAAGTAGACTATAAACGTGCAATTAGTGATTTTATTACTACTACAGATGATTACTATGGTACAGCTAATATTGATGATGATCAGTACGCAAACTTTGATAAAAGAATCAATGATGATTTACTTATACAACAAAGATTTCAAAAATATTTTACTACAGTAAAACAAAGTGCTATATACAGTACTAATACACCACTGCTAGAACTAGTAAATAATTACTATGAACTTAAAAAAGTATCGGATCTAGAATCTGCAGAGTATTTTAAAGTTAGCGCAGATAGTTTAAGTATCAATAACCCTATAGTTATTGATATTAGTAAAATATTTGAAGAACTATTGAGTATATCAGATCCGCTAATTTCTCAATCACTATTTAACAGAAGTTTTACTGATCAAATAGTTAATAGCAGCAGTAATAGTATTTTAATAAGTATTCCTGAAATTGATGCTGTAACTCAAACAAGTAACTTTAGTCGCATAGTTAATTATATACGAAATATAGACGAAAATAAAACAACTAGTGAATTGTTTACTAGTAGGTCGCAACTAGTTAAAATAAATCAATTAAGTATTCAAGATGCTTTTGATCGAAGATTTATTAGACAAACAGGCGATTCTCAACTACAACATAGCGAAACTTTTAGAAAAGTAGTTAGCTATGTACGAAATATTCAAGACTTAATTACTACTACTGATGACTATTACGGTGCAGCTAATATTGATGATGATCAAATTGCTACAGTTAAAAAACGGCTTGTTGATCCAGTAGATATAAATGACTTAGATTTATTTATACTTAAAAATCTGTACATTACAGAAACCAGTGCTGCAACAACATTAAATCCTATTAGTTTAAATACAACTAAACCATTGTCTGATTTACTTCAAACTAGTAGATTTAATTATGCCGACGTTTTTAAAGTGTTGCTGGATTCAGCAACTTTATCAGAAATTCAATATGCTAATGTAAATACTGTAGTTAATGATGCTTTAGCTGCAACTGATCCGTACTTTTCAATTTCAGGATTTAATAGAGTTTTTGTTGATAGAGCAAATATTACAGAATATATAGATAGTATTGCTACTAGTATTATAAAATCAGATGCAGTAACAGCACAAGATTATTATTCTGGTGTTGCTAATTTTTATCGTCAAGTTGATGAATTAAAAACATTTACAGATCAAACTGTATTATACTTTTCAAAGTATTACAGAAGTGAGCCGCTTAGTATTGATGATACCAACGCAAAACGAGTTAATAAATATCCAGATAATGACCTAGTTACACAAACTGACGAAAGTTTTACTGTTACTGATTTTGTTCGTAATTTTCAAGATTTTATAGATGCTACTGATGATTACTATGCTCAAGCTAATATTGATGATGATCAGTATGCTGATTTTATTAAAAGCGTAGCGGATAATGTAACTATTGGCGAAGCCGTTGATGTATTGCCAATAACTTTTACAATATACAGTCCACAAGAAGCACTATTTGCAAATAGCGATACAAACAGTATGTTTATTAGTATTTATCCAAATACTGAAACAATTAGTAAGTTTGAAGAAAGAATTATTGATATTAACAAGTACATTCCTACAGATACTATATACAATTATAGTCAACCTAAATCATTTATTAGACACGTAAACGATGATGATAGCATTACTACTAGTGAAGATATAGTATTTACAAATGTTGTTTATATAGACTTTTTAGTAGAGATTATTGGCAGCGACGATTATGAGTATAGTTTAGAAACTAGAAAAGTACAGGCCGATACTTTAGTATTAGCAGAGTATCTTATTAAAGAAATGTACTATCGGCGAATTATACCAGAAATATTAAGTATAAATAGCGGTCTTGAAAGAAGGTACATACAGGTTAATAAAGATTTAGATAATACAAATAATTATGTTTATTTACAAAATAACGATACTCAATACTTAAAACCCAATAAAGGTTTAACTGATCAAAATTTTGTATTTGAGGATTTTACTACTAGACTAACTTCTTCATTTGGATTATACGATACAGTTACGGCAACTGATGATTATTATGGTGCTGCTAATATTGATGATGATCAATATGCTACTTTTAATAAAACTCTTAGCGATACTAATACTACTACTGATACTTTTAAATATACAGCTTTTATACAGCAACTACAAGCATTTACACTATCTGAAGAAAATAAGTTTAATGTTGGAAAAAATGTAGTAGAAACACTACATTTTATGGAAACTTTTACATACGATAAGTTTGCAGTTACACTATTCTCAGACCAAATTCTTAAATCCGATTCTGGAACTATTAATAACCAGAATTACTTTGCCAGTACTTATGTTGCGCCAGGATATGTAGGCACAAATAGAACTATTGGTAGTTAATTTTTTTCAAAGGAAAATTGTCATGTTAAATGATTCACTAAAAGCCAATGGCGTCTTGCAAGTAAAACTCTTGGATGCTGCTGGCAACGTTAAAGAAGAATATCAACACGTTAATACTGTTGTTGGTACAGGACTAGCATATATTGCTAGTCGTATGAAAGACGCCTCAGCTACTGCTATGTCTCATATGGGAATTGGTAGTGGTAGTACTGCAGCTGCAGTTGCAGATACTGCATTAGGTAGTCAACTTGCACGTGTTGCACTAGATGCTGGTTCGCCAACACTAGTAACTACAACTGTTACAAATGATAGCATTCAGTATGTTGCTACATTTGCTGCAGGTACAGGTACAGGTGCAGTTACTGAAGCTGGTATTTTTAACGCAGGTACTAGTGGCACAATGCTTTGCCGCACAGTGTTTGCTGTTATTAACAAGGGTGCACTGGATACCTTAGTTATTACTTGGAAAGTTACAGTAGCTTAATTTAAATAAGGGACGATCATGGCAACTATTGTCACAAGAGAAGTTGGGGCGAGTAACGTTGGTCGTCCCTTAACCAACTCAGAAGTAGATAATAATTTTATTAATCTTAATAGTGCTATTGCTAATGTACTGCCTAGCCAAACTAGTAATTCAGGATTATTTTTAACCACAAACGGTAGTGCAGCTAGCTGGTCAACTATTCCTTTTCCTACCACTACTACTTATTTGGCTAGTAGTGTTAGCTTAACTAATGGTGTTTACATAAGCGGTACTGTAAGTAGTATTCAGACTTATGGTGACTATGCCGCAGGTAATTACTATAATTTTACTGATGGTACAGGCACTGGTCCTGCTTGGATTCTAACCGTTGGATTTAGCAATATAGTAAAATTTAATAGAGCTGTATTAAACATTAACTACAGCCTTAATTCAGGTCATACAATTTATGTAGATTTATATAATTACACGTCTAGTGCATGGGATTCTATTGGTAGTTATACTGGTTTAAATGGTTATTATCAATTTGCACTAGAAGTACTCTCCTCTACTCCTTATATTAGCGGCGGAGTCACACAACTTAGATTATATCATAGCAATCAAGGTAATGCAGCTCATGAAACTAGAGTAGATTATATTGCATTAGAAAATTCTGTGCAAGGCGCTCAAGGTCCAAGAGGTCCTACAGGTGCTACAGGTGCTACAGGTGCTTCTGGAGCTGGAGTGCCAGTTGGCGGAACTGTAAATCAAGTATTAGTAAAAAACAGCAGTACTGACTATGATGTTAGTTTTGCAAATATTAATACTGGATACTTAAGCGATGTTGTAATTACTAGTGCTGCTAATAATCAAATTTTACAATATGATAGTGGTACTAGTAAGTGGAAAAATACTACCTCTCCTTATGCGCCATTAGCTAATCCTAATTTTACTGGTACAGTTAGTGGTATTACTAAGGCAATGGTTGGCCTAGCTAACGTTGAAAATACTGCATTAAGTACTTGGACAGGCAGCACTAGTATTACTACTTTAGGTACAGTTACTGTAGGCAGCGCCCCTGCTAGTGATGTGTATGCTTGGGCAAAAGCTGCTACTAAACCTACTTATACTGCTACAGACGTTGATTTAGGCAATGTTACTAATGAAAGTAAAACTACAATGTTTAGTAGCCCTACTTTTACTGGTACTGCATCTATGGCAAATGCCACAGTTACTGGAACGCCTACAAATAACACTGATGTAGTTAATAAGGTATATAGTGATAGTGGTACTCAAACATTAACAAATAAACGATTACAGTCTAGAGTAAACGTAGCTGCTAGTGCAACTACCTATGCTATTAATGCTGACAATTGTGATGTAACTGAAATGGTTATGACTGGTGCTGCTGGTACATTATTGATAAGTGCACCAACTGGAACACCCGTAAACGGCCAAAAATTAATTTATAAGCTTCAATGTACCTTTGCGCAAACTTTAAACTGGGCTAGTATTTTTCAAGGTTCTACTGATTTAAGTTTACCAGGCACTAGTAGTGGTAATAGTAAGTGGGATTTTTATGGTTTTATCTACAATTCAACACCAGCAAAGTGGCAACTAGTAGCAAAAGTAGCTGGATTTTAATAGGCATCAACAATGGCAACTAAAACTTGGAATGGTACGACCGGTACTTGGGCTACCGCGGCCAGTTGGAGCCCTAGTGGTGTTCCAGCCGCTGCTGATGATGTAATTATTAATGCTGGAACAGTTACCTTAGGCGGTCAAACTTGTGCTACATTAACTATTGGTGGTAACGTTACTCTTACTGGTGCTGCTGCCATAACCATTACTAGTAGACTTACTATTAATACTGGTTGCACTTTAAACTTTACTAATACTGCTGGCACTATTAATTTTAGTGGTACTCTACTACAAAATAATGGTACACTTAACCAAACTAATACTGGTACTAGTTTTAGTTTAAGTGGTGCAACTAATTGTGACGCTTATTGGGGAACTAACAGTTTTACTAGACTAGATATTACAAAAACTGCTATTGGTAATACAGTTACTTGTCAAGGTACTTTACGTGTTGAAAATCAAAACATTGTTGCCAACACGCTTACTTTTAATAGCGGTACCCTAAATCAAAACGGCTTTGATATTTATACTCGTGTTCTTATTAATAATGGTGCTACTGCCAGAAACTGGAGTATGAGTGGAGATGTGTACATTACTTGTGGTGTTGCTACCTCAACAGTATGTAGTGGTGGTGGAGCTTGTACTTTTACTAGTAGAACAGGTAAAATTAGAACTTCAGGTCTTGGTGATAATGCACTATTTAATTTTGGTAGTACTGCAATACCAAGTCAGTGTCCTAACTTATATCTAGATCAAGACATTACCTATAGACTTACTGGTTTGGTGTGGGATCTTTATGTTAATGGTACACAAACAGCTTCAAATACTTTAACAGTATTTGGTAATGTTAGTGACTTAAATGCAAGTCCTAGATCTTATACTGGTTTAACCTTAAACATTGCAGGCTCAGCAGCTAATAGCACTAGTACTTTTAATAGTAATTATCAATATGGTACTGTAAACTTTTATGGTAGCTGGACTACTGGTACTACTTATACCGGTCCAGCTACTATGAACATTACTTTTTGTCGCGCAAATAATATAGTTGTTGCATCAGCTAATAGTTGTACTTGGAATTTTACTAGCATAGAATTGGGTTCTGGTACTCATACCTTTAATACTACAAATACTGGTACTTCTACTATTAAGTTTACTAAAGTTAGACCAATTAGTGGTATTACTACAAGTACTATAGCTCTTGGTACTGGCATATCTAGTAGTAGTTGGAATATGTACGCTGATGATTGGGATATGCCAGGTGCTGTAACTTGGAACAGCGGTAATTTATATATTGGTTATAATACTGGCAATAATTTTTTAACTACTAGTTTTACAATGAGTGGTAGTGCTGGTAAGTCCCTATATTTTGGTAGTTCAACTAGTGCAGCTACTTGGATTGTTAGTAAAAGCAATCAACCAAGTGCTCCTACAACAGGATTTATAAGTGCTAGCATTAGTAGCAATACTATTAGCATAATTGGTGGTACAACAGGTGGTGGCAGTGGGTTTAAAATAGCAGGTAGCGGTAGTAATACTATTATTTTTAATAATACTGTTCAAGTGTGTCATGTTAGACTAGTTAATGCTGCTGCAACATTTACTACTAGTACATTTGGATTTTTAGGTCTTGAAGATGGTGGTGGTCTTGCTGTTGCTGTTCAAACTATTAATCTTAATGCTGGTGGTGTTTACAGAGTAGGTAATAGTCCTGGATCACTTGTAGGGGCAAATATAACTATAGTTATGATTGACAGTACTACTGGTTATGGTTTTAGCTATGATCGTACTATTACTAACCTTACCTTTAACACAAATGGTTTAACTTGGAATATAACTAATGCTATAGCCACTATACTTAATTTAAGTGGTAATACTTGTACTTATAATTTTAGTGGTGGAACTGTAGGAACTCTTAATGCTAACAATGGTACTACTAGTGGTACAAGTACCTATAACTACACTGGAGGAACAGTTGGAACATTAAGTTTATCTGGTGTTGCAGGTAATATACATAATATTAATAATACTAATTTTACTGTTACTACTAATACTGCTTTTAATATAGGTACACTAAATCTTAACACAAATCTTAATACAGTTGCATTTAACAGTGCTAGTGGCAGCACTAGAACACTGTATTTTGGTTTAGTTGGCGGTACAACACCTGCTAGAATAGTAAGTAGCGGTGCTGGTGTAATTACAGTAAATAATATAACTGGACTAACTGTTTCTTGTTTTAATAATGATACTGCTTATATGGGTGGTTTTGAGCATGGTAGTAGTGGAACTGCTAATGGAATAGCTTGGACAGCCAGTGTACCTAACATGCGGTGGAATACTTGGTTTACCGGTACTGGAACTTTTAATGGTTGGTATACAAACAATTTTTCAGCAATGAATTATTCAAGTTGTACTACTAACAGTACATTGTTTCTTACAGGTAATTTTTCAGTTACAACAGGAGCTACTTCACTTAGTGGATTAAACGTAACACAAGTACTTAATAGTGGTACAGCCACAATGGATGCTGACCCTATGTTTGTGCTAAGTTATACACATAGTATTGCTAGTCAAACTCAAACTTTTCAAAGATTTATTGCAAGTACTTGGACCTTAAACGGACAAGGATCTACCTATAACTTAGGTGTAAATGATGGTAGTGCATATTTTGCTGCAAAAGTTACTACCACAGGTACAATGACTTTTGGCGGTAAAGACGCTACCTATAACCTAAATTGTGTTAGAAGTTATAATACTACTATGCAAACTGCTGCTACTAGTGATTTAATGTATGTTAATGTCTACGATTATCAACATAATCTTCAGGGCGGTAGTGGCGGAACTTATACTGGTGTAGCTGCTGGTACTTTTACGCAAAACAACGGTCAAGTAACTATTAAAAACGGCTATACACTAGATACTTGGGGTTGGGATAATAGTCAAATTGGTAGGCAAAATTTAACCCTTATCTTTGAAGATAATGGCTATATCCGAACTAATGGCACAGGTCCACTAAGAAATAACTATCAATACTGCGCACATACTTGCACTACTGATACATCTGGATTTATATACAATTCTACAGGTGCATTGACTACTTCAGGAGGTACTCCAACTACTGTTGATGGTGCTGCTAATCTTACTATAAATAAGGTAAGTACGGGATTAGCAGGTTTTACTTGTAGAAATTTAAATTTTACTGACGGTTGTCAGGTAAATAGCAGCGCTACAATATCTTATACAAAAAACTGGACTGGTACTACTAGTTTAGCGCATACTAATTTAAATATAACACAAATTGTAGGTTCTGGAACTATTACTTATACTGGTCCGTTTATAGCTACTTATACACATAATGTTAATGATGTTACGGCAAATATTACTAATCTACCTGCAACTAATATTACACTAAGTGGTCAACGCACCACTTATAATTTAGGCAGCCTTAGTGATGTTAATAAATTTGTTAGAATTGCTACTACTGGGACACTAACACTAAGTGGTGCAGATTCTGTTTATAACCTTTTTAGGGTAAGATCTTATAATACTACCGTACAAGCTACTGGTGCAATTACATTTACAGTTAATTGTTATAATTTTGATCATAACTACTATAATAGCGGTAATCCTACAGCATATGATCAAACCAATCCAACAGCGGGTACATTTACCATGGCTAGTGGAAATTTAACTATAAAAAGTGGTTATAGATTAATAACTTGGGCATTTGTTCAAACTGACACTAGTAGACAAAATAGAAGTATTACTTTTGAAGATGATAGCTATATTAAAACTATCAATACCGGTACATTAAGTATTACTAATAATCCTAATACTGCAGTTAGTTGCCAGTATAGCAATTCTGGACTATTACATGATAGTACTGGTGCAGTTACAATTAGTACAGCACCAGCTAATTTAGCTGCATCAAATACTGCATATAATTTAAAAATACTACGTAATTGCGGAATTACTACTAATGCTTATGTTAGAGATTTTACTAATCAACCAAATACAACTACTGTTGGTACTGGATATCCTACAAATGGCGGAGCTTTTAACATATTTTGTTTAGGAAATGTATTAGTAAGTGGTAGCGCTGGAGTAGCTAGTCAGGCTGGTTGGGGATTTACAAACATTACTTTTGCAAATACTGGTAGTAATGCTGTTCAAACAATTTGTACAAATCCTAGTATAGGTACAAATGCAATTAGGTTAGGTGCTCTTACTTTACCAACTACTTTTACTAGTGGTACACTAAGAATAATTGATACTAACGCATGGTGTACTACGTTTGTACATAATTGTGGTATTTTAGACCTAAATGGTAAACAGTTACAAATATTAACTAGTTATGGTACCGGCACAACAGATATTACTAATCTTAAAACAGTAATTACTACTGCTACTGGTTATACTATTCCAGGTATTTATATTAGTGCTAGTACGGGTACTCCTTGGAATGTGCCGTATGCAGATGTATTTTGGAGTGATTGGCGGGTATGGGTATGGCTTAGAGGCGGAACAGTAGGTCATGGTACTACCGGTTTTTCATCCAGTAGTAGACAACCTAGTTTTGACTTAACAGAACGTGTTGCTGCTTATGTAATTAGTCCTACTACCAATTTTAGAACAGGTAGTTTAAAAATTAATAACTATACTGTACCAACTGGTAGTATATGGTATATTGGCGGCCCTGAATTTACTGTGTATACAGGTGGTTTGTCAGCACCAGCCGATTTTACAGTAAATATAGTTGATGGCGGAAATAGTAAAACTACTACTCAAATGTCTTGTGATAACAACTCGTTTACTTGGCCACAAATTAATATTAGCACAGACGCTGAAATAGCCACAAGCAATTGGAAAATTAAAAATATTAATATAGATGCCGGCACTACTACTTCATCAGGTAAATTTGTTGAAATTACTGGAATGTTAGGTGCTTCAGGTAATGGTAGTGGAATATTAAATGTAACTAATACTAGTACTTGGGTATTTAGAGGCATAGGAACTGTTATTAATTATAGTTATAATAGTGTTAGACTTAAAATTACCAGCGATTCAGCAAGTACTTTTAGATTTGAGGGACTTAATGGTACTAACGCAGGTAACCAATATGCTGGATTTGCTTATGGTTTTGGTGGTAAAATAGTCAATGCTATTGGGTATAATAGTGGTACTACTGATGGCATTTTAACTCTTGAAGCTGGTTATTATGTTGATAATTCTATAGCCATAGCTAGTCAAATTGATTTTTCTTATAATACAGCTGCCATAACTTTTAGGTCAGATAAGCCTCCGGGCGGTCTTGGATTTCCTATTAAAGGTTCTACTTTTAATTTAGGTAAAAGCGCTACTAAATATCTTAACTCAATAGGTGGCAATTGGGGTAATAAAGGATTATATAATGTTGAAGCTAGCAGTGTAATAGACGCTGATTATCTTGATTTAACAAATTGTTTTCCTGCTGGCGGTGGTGGTTGGTATGCTGGGCCTAATAGTATTGATCGTGGTGGTAATACTGGTAGTACTGGTTGGTATTTTTACAACCCTTCAACTTTTAGCCTAAGTCGTAGTACTAGCGTAGCAGATGAAGGCACTAGTGTTACAATTACCCTAACTACTAATGCACCAAATGGTAGTGTAGTGCCCTATACTATTACTGGCATAACAAGTGCGGATATTAGTGGTGCTAGCTTAACAGGTAGTTTTACAGTTAGTGGTGGTACTGCTGCTGTTACACTTAATATAGCTAATGATTATAACACTGAGGGTAATGAAACACTTACATTTAGTTTAAATAACGGTGCCGCAAGTATTTCGGTAATTATTAATGATACTTCGCTATTACCTACTTATAGTTTAGAACGTAGTGCCGTCAGTGTAACAGAAGGTCAAAGTTTTACTATTACACTAACAACTACTAATTTACCTAATGGAAGTCTTGTACCCTATACAATAACTGGTGTAAGTAGTAGTGATATTAATAATGCTAGTTTAACTGGTAATTTTACTATTAGTGGTAGTAGTGCTAGTTTAGTAGTTAATACTACTTGGGATTATGTAACTGAAGGTCAGGAAATTTTTACACTTACCCTAAACCCGACTTATGGTACAGGCAGTGCAATTAGTGTAGCAATTAATAATTTATTACACCCTACTTATGCATTATCAGCAAACCCTACTAGTATTAATGAAGGTGCCGGTAATTTTATTATTACATTAACTACTACAGATGTGCCAGATAATACTACAGTACCGTATACTATTACTGGAACAGGTATAACAAGTGCAGATCTTAATGGTATTAGTTTAACTGGTAATTTTACAGTTGTTAGTAATACTGCTACTGCAACATTTTTTGTAGTTGCTGACTATTTAACTGAAGGCGATGAAACTTTTGTTATTACTTTAGATACAATAGGTACAACTATAAGTGTATTAATTATTGATTATACTAAAACTCGCACGTATTCTTTAAGCACTAGTGCAACCGCCGTTACTGAAGGCGACACATTTGTTATTACTTTAGCAACTACAAATGTATTTAATGGTACCGGAGTACCTTATACTATAACTGGTGTAAGTAGTAGTGATATTAATAATGCTAGCTTATCTGGTAGTATTACTATTACAAATAATAGTGGTACTCAAAGTTTTACTACTACTATAGACAATGTACCAGAAGGAACAGAAACTTTTACTCTAACGCTAGGTAGTCCAGCAAGCGGATCTATTAATGTTACTATAACAGATCCTACTACTGGTGCAAAGGGTAATTTTTTAAGTTTTTTTGAATAGGATTAATAATGATTAATGATGTAAAAGTAATTGTTGGTATTGTAATTATTGCTGTGCTATTCTTATTAGGCTATCATACCTATAATGTTGTACTAGAACGCGGTAAACAACAAGCACGGCTTGAGTGTTTGGAAGAAAAACAAAAATATGAGTTGGAAGTAAAACAAAAAATTCAAGACTTAGAAATAGCATTACAAGAAACTGCCGAACAAGGTGAACGCAAAAAGCAACAACTAGGTAAAACTATCAAGGAAATTAAATCTAAGCTTAATCAGCAGCCGATTACTATAATTGAAAACGGTAAGTGTATCCCAACTGTAATTTTTTTAGATAGCATTAACGAAGCAATTTCTAAAGCCAATTCAAAATGAAAAAACTAGTAATAAGCCTTAGTTTATTACTCTTATTGCTAAACGGATGTGGAATTTTCAAGAAAAAAATTCCGGAAATTCCACCTCCGGCAACCACTGTCAATAGGATAGTAGTAGACCCTAAACTGCTGCAAGCTTGCGAGCCACTGCCACCACTAGTAGGTGCGACATACGAACAAGTTGCAGATCACTATTTAACCATCATTAACCTATACGGTCAATGCGCCCTTAAACAACTAGATAGTATTGCTACTATACGCAAACTATCTAACCTGGATAAACCATGAAAGAACATTTTCGTTTCCGCAACATCTTTATGATTGGCGGCACCATTATTGTTATGCTGTACCTTTTTATCAGCGACCCCAATGGTGGTAATATGACAATTCCATTCTTAGCCAAACTAGCCACTCCTATTGTAGCTGTATGGTTTGCACACCTTGCACGCCGTGCCCTATTTGACTATGCAGATATGGAAGCCTTAATGAAAAAAGCACGCGAAACCGCCACTGGCGCAGGCTTAACTTTTTTAGGACTTTGCCTAATTATCTACGGCTTGCTCTCACTATTCGGCTCGCAGGTGTACGCACAATCAGCAGAAACTTATATTCCCAAGCAGGCATATGAGCACCTAAGCACAGTACAACAAGAAAAAAATAAGATCTGGGCTCAACACCCAAAGCCGCATACCTTGGTAGCTTAATTGAGCACGAGTCCTGTATATCACTAACTCACAGCAAATGCTGGAATAGTCGTAGTAGACTAAAAAGTGCTAGAGAAGAAGGAGCAGGACTTGGACAAATTACCAGGGCTTTTAAAGCAGATGGCTCAATTAGGTTTGATGCTCTTTCAGACTTAAAGTATAAATATCCTAGGGAATTAAGTGAATTAAACTGGCAGGTAGTTTATGACAGGCCAGACTTACAGATTCGTGCACTAGCACTAATGATGCGCGATAATTACCAATACTTTAATAAACATGTGGTAGATAAACGTGAAGCATATGCTTTTGCTGATGCTGCCTATAATGGCGGTGCGGGTGGTGTGGATCATGAACGTAGAGCTTGTAAATTAACTAGCTGGTGTGATCCAAACCGTTGGTTTGATAACGTAGAAAAACTTTGTTTAAAATCAAAAGTTGCACTATATGGAAATCGTAGTGCCTGTGATATTAACAGACATCATGTGGAGGATGTATTAAATACACGAAGTACAAAATACGAAAAGTATTTAAATTGAAACAACACACAGGGATTTCTATGAAACCTTCTTCTGGTAAAGCTTCACGCGAAGATAAATCCGAAAAATCTGAAAAGCCCAGTAAAACTACTTTTACTGAGGTTAAACCACTTAATTATATTCAAGGTATTTATCTTGAAGCAATACACAACAGCGACGTAGTTTTTGGAATTGGCAGTGCAGGAACAGGAAAAACATACGTTGCCGCTAGTTATGCTGCTTGCGAATTATTCTATAAACGCATTGATAAAATTGTTCTTACTAGACCCAACGTAGAAACCGGCCGCGGTATGGGATTTTTACCTGGTGCTATTGATGAAAAATATGCTCCGTATTTAGCGCCTTTTGACAGTGTATTTAACCGCACACTAGGTCACGGTTTTTATCAATATGCACTAAAAAATAAAAATATCGAGCCTAAACCAATAGGTTTTATGCGTGGTAGTAGCTTTGACGATACTGTAATTTTAGTAGACGAAGCGCAAAATTTGACTAAAATAGAGTTAAAAATGCTGCTAAGCCGTATAGGTAAAAACTGCAAAGTTATCCTAAGCGGTGACCCTAAACAAGTAGATATTATAGACAGCGGATTAGAAGATGCAGTCAACCGACTAGAAGGTTTAAAAAATATTGAAGTAGTTAGATTTTTAGACGAAGATATTGTACGCAGTCAAATGTGCAAACAAATTATTTTAGCCTATAATAATTAAAAAAAGCCCCTTAGTATTGCTACTAAGGGGCTTTTTTATTATTCATCTAATTCCATAAATACATCTACTAGAATATCTCTGTATGGTTGTTCAACCATATGCAAATCTAGTAAGTAAGTATCTAGGTGACAGTTGCGTAATAGCTGAGCGTGATACATAAACTGACCAAATGTTTCTAAACTTTCACTAATATTTTGATTAGCGTAATCTTCTAGGTATTGAGCCATTGCATTAAGCATATAATCAGGCATTTCAGATTTTGTAGTAATTTTGACTAGTTTAATAGCTTTGCCTTCGCGATCTCGCATAATTTGATTGCGTTTTTGCTCAGACCAAGTATAACCACCATCACCACCCCACAAATCCCAAGCTACCCTACCTTTACTTGGAAAGCCTTCTTCGCCACTATTAAAACCAGTTGCACGTTTATCTACTTCGTGTCGGCTAAAAAAGCTAAACATTCTAAGTACTACACTAGCACTTAATGGCTCACGATTTTTAAGTTGATTAGCACGAGCTAAACCTACTAGTGTACCACCAGGTTTACCATCTTCATGCCACGCAAGCGCACGTTTAGCTGCGCTTGCCATGCCGCTTGTAGGTGTATAAGTTTCTGCCATATAATCTCCTATGGATTAGCTAGGAAAAATGCAAAAGCAAACCCTAGCGGTGTCATTGATCGTAATTCTTTAGTTCGTTCCGACTTGCCACCCAGTTTCATTATCCATGAATTAGGGTCGGGCTCAACCGGAGTTTTAGGCAAGTCACGGTTAAATTTGCCCCACAATCCAGTTTTCTTGGTATAAGGATCACCAAACCAGTGCGGTTGAAAATACCAAGGATCACCCAATTGAGGCCTAAGTTTTTGCAATCTGCCTACTGGATTTTCCAGTGCCCAGAATTCTGGATTGTAGTAATCTACCATTTGCAAAACTTTGTCTACTAGTTTTAGGCTAGCATCAGTTCTTCCGTCTTGGTCTTTTTGTTTCCAGTATTGTGCTCCGCTACCTGCAAAATCTGTGCAGGGCGGAGCAGCTAAAATACCGTGTATTTGATTAGGCAAATCTCTAGCAGATATTTTTAGTATATCAATACCATATTTAATATCTACTTGTAGTACATTGTAACCAGCTTCTTTGTAGTATTTGGGCCAATTACCGCTGTAGTCAAACAACGATAAAATTGTTTTTTGCATTACCCACCACTCATGCGCTCTTCAACAGCAATGCCTTCCTCAATATTGTGATGAATCACACGGCCTTCTAGTTGTGATAGCGCTTGCTTTCGCAATTTTTCGCTAAGTGGATTACAAATTTTTCCTGGAAGTTCTTGTAATGCTACTAGGATTACATTAGCTTCCTCTTTAGTAATTGTAAAAGTAAATTCTTGTGACATATTATTACCTAATTGGGCAAGCGCCAGTAGAGCAGTCTTCACCAATAATTTCATCAAAACTATTAGCATCGTCTAGTACAACTGGTCGTAATTGAGCTGCATAGTCTCGGTAAGTGCGCTCGTCTACAACTTCTTGTGGCAAGTAGAGGTAACCTAGATCTTTAGCTGTTTTTGTAGGATCTGTGCGATAAATAAAACTAACACCTACATAACAATCCCAGTTATCCATTAGCCAATCAATAATACTATTAATTTCGCTAGGATCATAGCTAATAGTTACGCTAGTATTTTGTTGATTCCACGAAGTTTGTAACAATTTATACCTGTCTAGTTGTATAACTGCGCTTTCCAAGTTAACTTCTTTGCCATCGACTTTATCAAATACTACACCATCCCAGCATACTGGAAAAGTTACCAACACACCACTATCATCTACTGGATGATTAATAACATTGTAGTTTGCATCCCGTAGTTTTTCTACAACCGGATCGTGCTTAGAAAACTGTACATTATTAAAAATGTATTTACCAAGTGGTTTATGAACACCCTCGGTCGTATCCATAATTTTACTAACTGTACCACTAGGCTTAATGCAAGTTACGTTTTTAGGGCTGGGCAGTCCAAGTTCTTGAGCCATTCCAACCGCAGCACTAGTTGCTGTGCGTTTTAGATATTCGTAGTCATAACTACCCATATCTGGACGCATTGCAATACCAGTTAAACCTACACCACAAAGACGCATAAAATAGTTGTTTAGGTGCCAAGATTCTTGTAAGATACCGTCTTGCAAGTCAACACAAGTTTGACGATAATTGGCACGAGCAGCTAGGCGAATAGCAGCGTGAAGTCCTGCATTATCACCCTTAAACTTAGCCAAGTCAGTTTCTGTTAGGTTACAAAAACTCTTGTTGCCTAAGAGAATTTCTACACAAGGATTTGCACCTTTAAACCAAGGTGCTCTGCGCAGTGCTTCTACTTCATTAATAAAACCTGGCTCCGAACCGCCTGCTTCCTGCATAAGATGAAAAATCTTTTCTAGATCTTCGCGCAGCGGCTTTTCTTTAAACACTAATGAATTATTGCTTTGCGTACGGTGTTCGTTATTATGCAACCACCAATCTTTTTTAGCTACCGCAAACTCTTCCCATTCGGGTTGACCATAGTCAAAAAGAGCAATTTCAGCACTTCTACGACTACTAAGGATAGTCCCGAGATGATTAACAATGTCCAGAATATCCATCCTAGTAAGTAGACTATCAGCCCTACCATTAAGGATATTGGCAATAGCAGTATATGCAGTACTAATAGCAGTATCACCTGAAGAAATCCACCCATAACCTTTTAACCTTTCACCTGCGGGACGTAGCTGGCTAAAATCCAGAACTAGAGTATCAGCGGGATACTTACCAGCCATAAGTTTGCCAATAGATTTAGCCCAAGCTTCCGCACTGTCACCGATTTGTAATGTCCAAGTTTTAGTTTCTGCATCCCAAGTTTCCGTATTGTACTCTAGTCCGCCTTTGCTTGTGCGTATACTGCGAATTGTTTTGATATTCTTAATTGGTTTGGAGAATCCATTAAGAGTACCTACAATAGGTTTAAAGCCTACACCACAACCTTGTAAAAGCAGCCAGAGTACATCAACTACATCATAAACAGTTTCTACATGAGTAAAACTGCAATTAAATTGACTAGCTTCACGTGTTTTAGCTACTTGAGTACCGCCTAGCCAAAGTGTACGGCCGCTCATTAAAACTTTACGATCAAGCATTAACTGTTCTAAATCATAGAGTTCTGCATATTCATGGTCATTGAGTTCACGGCCAAGAGCACGTTCCCACAACCATGCTTGATGATCAATTACTCTAGCAACTGTTTCTTGCCAAGTTTCAAATTGTTTTCCGTCGTCTGAAGTTGGTCTATTATAGGTACGACGTGTAATTACTTGTGCTCTTGTTGAAACTGTCATATTATTCCTTATGCTCCTGTACTGCCAAATCCGCCAGTACCACGTTGTGTATCATTCCACACATCTACAAATTCTGCCAATACCACAGGCATAATTACTAGTTGTGCAACTCGGGTTACTCCCGCCTCAATCCTGTATGGTTCAGTTCCTATATTTTTTAGGATAACCATAATATTTCCACGATAATCGCTGTCAATTACTCCAACACTATGCGGAATAGTAATTCCCAATTTACCTTGTGAGCTACGATTAAAAACAAATCCAGCATAACCTTCTGGAATTTTAACAGCCACGCCACAATCTATTAGTGTTTGTTCGCCAGGAGAAATACTAGTAGTAATTGTACTAAATAAATCTGCTCCGGCATCTGTGCGATGTTGACGTTTTGGTAAAAATTTATGGTCGTTGACTAGACTAGGAATTTTAACAGTATGAGTAACAAAACCGTTTCCGTTACCTGTATGTGTATAAAATGTGCCGCCATTAACAGTAGGTATCATAATTTTATATATTTGTTTAAGATTGTGTCAATTTGTTTAGTATTATCACCAAGTGCATCCCTGCAAAAGGTGACTAAATCCATAAGTTGGTAGTTGAGTAAAATTCTATCCCCACTTTGATTTAGTGTTTTAATATACTTTAGTTTACTTTCAATAGGTAGTTCTGCCACTATGTCTATTGCGGTGCCGTATTCCTCAACTAATTGTTGTGCGCGTTTAGGGCCAATACCTTCTACACCTAGCACGTTATCACCAGCATCACCCATTAAACATTTTATACTAATATAATCTTCCTGTGAAAAAGTATAGTGTGTGTGCCAATTATTAGCGGTAACTTCTTTGCGAGTTACATAACTAAATCTACTAGTATTATTGTCAATAAGCAAATCCCAGTCTTTATCGCTTGAAATCAGCCAGATATGATCAACAACAGGTAACAGATTACGAATACTAGTAATATATGCAGCAATATCATCTGCCTCAGTTTGTTTAAATTGAATTACAGGGTAATCTGTAGTTTCACGAATGTGATCTAAACTAGCCTGATAATCTTCAAAGAACAATTCAAAAGCTGCTTTTTCTGCTTCAGTTTGTTCAGCAAATTTATCTTTGCGATTTTGCTTGTATTCAGGATAAATTTCTTTGCGATAACTACTGGAGCCTTGATCTGCCGCAATAACAACCCAGCGAGCTTTATAACTTTTTTTAAGACTTTCTATTGTGCGTTTATAATCTTCTGCAAAATCTGTAGCACCACTATGTTTCCAGCGAAATGCTAAATTAAGTGCATCTACTACCATCAAGCAGTTTTCTTGTTCTGAGACTTGTTGAAATGTTTTACTCATATTATCCTGTAGTTATTAACCTTATAAAGCCAAATGCGTCAATGGAGACAAGCAGGAGGTAGTTAGCCAGCATACCAAATGAGCGCCTAGACCAAGCACACCAGGCATAAATAGTACAACCAGTAATCCAAGCGGGATAAAGAGCCATAAGTGGAGGGTTTGGTACTGTTCCAGCCATGATAGCAGCACACCCAATACTAAGAGTCCAAGCAACCAGCTCCATAATAAACCGATAACGATTGGATTTAAAATCATGATATATCCAGTCTAAGGTTGGCTTTATTAAAATATTTTTCATCTAGTATTATACTAAAATTTTAGTGATTAGTCAAGTGACAAATTCTGGTCGCTCATATGTCAACCAATCTTCAAGTAGCGAAACATAAAAACTATAAGGATCTCTTGATATATAGAAGTGATTATAAGTTTCTGGTATGCAATAATCACTGCTAAACGCTACAAATATTTTACTACGATCATGCTTAAAGATCAGTAATGGTAGTTTATTTACTTGTTTTGCTTGACGTAAAGTTTGTTGCCAAAATTCTAGTAGTTGTGGTGACTTAGATGTTAATACAGCGCTAGTTAAATGATCATCTGCGTATCCCTTGGCCTCAACACAAAATATGTTGTTACAGTTAGGGATGTAAAGATCACCTTTTAATCCATGTTTTTCATCTAGTGCACCCGAACCAGGAACCCTCTCCCATCCCAAACGGGTATATTTTCTGAGAAGATCCCTGATTACTAATTCAGTTCTAGCGCCTTTAGCCCTAGAGTCTACCATTACTTCTTAAGTAGTGCATCTGTAATAGTTGGCGGAATTGGTGGCGACTCTTCTGGTTCTGCATAAACTGTGGAAGGTTGTGGCAAAAATGCCTCAATATCAACCCCACATACTTCTCCAGTACAGTTTTGATCAATCCTATAAATTAGCTTATCGCCATATACTTTTAATGTAGCAAGCTGATCTTCAGTAATTGTATCACCAACAAAAAGTTCAGTTTCTCTGCCAGCTACAACAGCAGTAGCTTTAGCATTGATTACGTGTTCGATTTTATACATATTATTATCCCTCGATTTTAGAAATGTTGTTTCGTTTAACAACGTGTACCTTTTCCAATAAGGGGTGGCTGAATCCGTGACTAACGAGGATAGTATTGAGAGATTCTTCTTTAAGTAAGACTTCAATTAATTTCTCCTTACCATCTACATCTAAGGCTTCTATAGTTTCATCCAAAACTAATAGATTTATCCTGCTTTGACTTAAACTTTGCATTAGTTTACGAATTGCTAATAATGTTGCCACATTAACTCTGGCTCGTTCACCGCCACTAAGCGCAAGTATATCAATATCTATTCCATTATCAGTAATAATAACATTTAATTTATCACTACCACTAATTTGAAAACTGATTTGGAATCTGCCACCACTAAGTTCGCCTAGATACTCATTACTGATGCCTTCTAGGTCTTTAACAAGATTTTCAATTTTATACGCTACTAATCCTGTTGTACTAAATGTTTTCACTAAAGTATTAACAGTATTTAATTTTGCAGTTAATTGTTTTGCTTTTGCAGTCCACTCATCAAGTTCTACTTCCATTTCAACTATTTGTGATTTAATCAATTCTAGTCGATTATTATGGACTGTTACTTCTTGATTATATTTTTCTGCATTGGCAATATCTTGTTTTGTTTTTGCTATTTGTTGCTGCAAATCTTTTAATTGTTTTTGTAATATTGCTTCATCTAATAGACTATCTGGCAATTCTGTATCTATTAATTGATGGTACTTTTCCCACTCTTCTTGATTGCGTTTTGCAATATTCCAACTGTTAAGTTGGTCATTGTATTCTTTAATACGTTTAGTTTCTCGTTCGCCTTGCGCTTTAGCAACTAAAACAATCCCATCTTGCTCTGTGATTAAATTTTTAGTTTTTGTTTCATCAATAGTTTGTAAACACGTTGGACAATTACCATGCAATGTTTCCATTTTCTTTTTAAACATGGTTGCATCTTGTATAGTTTTATCGTACTCAGCTTTTTTAGTTATTGACACGCTTATATCGCCATCAGGTTTATGTGGCAATGGCAATAAATTGATTTTATCTTTTAACTGTTTATAAGTATTATTTTGCGTAATTTTTTTATTAGTTTTTTCAATATCCTGAATAGTAGTCGATAGTCTACTAGCTTCTGCAACTAGACTATCGTCTAAAATGGATACTGGAGTATAGCCTTTTGCTTCAAAACTTGTTTTACTATACTTATTAATCCACTGCTGAATAGTATCTAACTTAGCTTGTGCTTGTGCAAGGTCTTTACCTACTTCCGCTGCTGCTTGCTTAAATACTTCTCCAGCCTGAGTATATTTGCCTAAATTAAGTAGTTCAATTAAAAACTTCTTTCTAGCAGTATCAGCACTAGTTAAAAACTCTAGACTACCTGCATGGCTTTGATAAACAATTTGTGAAAAGGTTTTGTGATCAATACCAATTAACTGTTCTACAAGTTTATAGGTAGTAGTGGCTGTATGTCCACTAATATCTTCTAGGCCTTTATAAAGTTTTACTTGTTGTTGTGTGCCGCGCTTTGTTTCAATCCTATATTCGCAGCCGTCTTTATCAAATACAAGTTCAATTTGATAGTGTTTGTCTTTAATATAACGATTTAAAATATCGCCTTTTTTAATGCCTTTACTATTCTTGTTGAATAGGACTTCTTCTAGTATTAATGCAACACTGCTTTTACCATGTCCATTTTTACCCACAAGCTGAGTAAGTGGACTTTGTGTAAAATCAATCCTATTGTTCTCACCATAACTAAAAGCATTAGACCAGCGTAGTTCTTTTAGTGTTATCATAGTTCTAGCTTGTCCGAGTAATTGTAAAATTCTTTTAGTGTTTCTGAAACTGCGTCCTCATTAAGTTGTAGAATATAGGTTAAATATTCTTTGACTTCTTCGCCTAGGCTAAGTTCTGGATCTAGAATTAGCTGAGTTTCCTGTGCGCGTTTAACTACCTTTTTATCAATAAGATCGCTATCTTCCAACTGCCCTAGTTCGTGTAAATCACCCTCAATTTCATAGATTGTGTGATCGAACAGCGTTTGCGGTTTAGGGTCGTGCACACCTATAGTTTGCTTAATAAGCTGCGGAAGTTGAAATGGCATCCAAACGTGTGTTAAATTTTTTGTTTCTAATAAAACAGCGCCCGTATCAACCCTGTTACGATGAAAGCTAGTAGTATAAGGGCTGCCTGGATATATAATATTTCTTTGTGAGTTTTCATAACTGTGTAAATCTCCTGCTAGTACTTTTTGCCAGCGATCAAATAGTGCTAGATCAATTTCTGGTTTAACGTGTGGTGGAATTTCGCCACGAACATGAGTACACAAAATCTTTTCATTAAAGGTGTACTTGGTAGTTTCCAGTTCTTTTAGCTTATTGTAGGGTATAAAATCAATACCGTGTCTGGTATAGAAATCATCTACAATAGTTACTAGTGGATTGATCCTAGTAGTAGCACGTTTTAAATAGCTTAAGAATGTAGTGTCTTTTTTAAGCATTTCGTGATTGCCTGGGTAGACAATACACTCTATATCAATACTAGCAATTAGGTCAAAGTATAGCTCAACCTCATCCATAGTTGGAAGTCTGTCAAATATATCCCCGCCTAAAACTACTAAGTTAGCGTGCCGTTGCATTTTTTGAAACTGTTCAATAAATAACTGAAATCTGTTTTTAGCCCAATCAACCGGGACGTTTTTTTGACCCAGTTTTATGTGTATATCTGCTGTAAATAATATGTTCATGTTATACCAGACAAAATAGCCCGCTAAAGCAAATACCTTAGCGGGCTTGTTGTTTAACCTAGCTCTTTTACGGCTTCTTGTTCGCTTTGAGAATTTTCTTCTTCTACACCAGCTTGAAGTTTTTCCAGCAATGCTTTTACTTCATCAGGGTTTGCACGAGGATATTTTTCATCAATAGGCAGTGCTTTTGCGGCCAATTCAAGTTCCTGAGCAGTTAGCTTACGGGGCTTACAACGCAAAACTTGCAGTGTGTATTCCACGTTATAGGTAAGAGGCCCAGTTTTTACTCGTTTAAATACTACATCCCAACCAGTCTCAGGATCGGTAGGATCACCAAGATCTTCTGCTGCTGTAATAATTTGTTCAAAAAGTTTCTTTTTTAGGTTAAGAACTTTGACTTTTCCGTCCTTAGGGTCAATACAGTTAACTGCATAGCTCCACGAGCACTTGAGATCAGGGTGAAATTCAGGAACCCAATCTTTTTCCAAGTTGTCAAATTTCTCTTTGTCACGGCTAAACGCAAGACACTCTACAGGAATATCTTTGTTGTTAGTACCACGAACCCAATATACATAACGGGGTAGTACACCGCCAATCAATCGGACAACATTCTCGCCGTCTTTGTATTCGTAGCTTTCAACTGAAGATTTTTGTGCGCGACCTTTTGTTTGCTTAAAGCTAAGTGCCATTTTTAAGTTTCCTCGTGTATAAATTTAATTTGTTTGTTTGCGATTATTAAAAGCGGGTTTGACTTTATTTTGTTTAAGTCAATGTCAGGATATAGTGTTAAATCTAGTGATTTAATGCCGTAAGTTTTATATAAACCATAATTGCGTAATCCGGCTAATCTAATATATTGTGCTCTATATGCTGAGTCTATGCCCGTGTTATTGAAAAATTGCTCAGGCTTTAGTAAAAAACTACTTCCTGCTCGTAGTCTGGGTAATGGCTTGTATTTTTCGTGAACATTTTTTGGTATAGTCACACCTAGATAAAACTTGTGCAATGCTTCTACCATGTATTCGGCATTGCATTGTGTATCTCGTTCTAGGATTTTAAGGTTAAAAAATAAAGTCATTTCTCTGATCTAAGAATATATTATATCACAGTAAAGTTGGATTTACAAGTGTAAATTTTTATACCAGTTCAATGTCCCAACCTTTACGCATATAAAATCCTAGCCTATCCCTATTTTGTTTTTTGTCTTGATAACCCGCAAATTGCATATCTAAGACTACTGGTTGCAGTTTATCATCGTGTTGTCGCTGAATTCTGCCTACAATCTGTTCTAGCAAACTATCATTTGCAATTGGTACTGCTAAGATAACACAACTAAGCGAATTTATGGAGATACCTTCGCTAAAGATTTGGCGGCTACCAGCAATGCACATTTTTTCTTTTGTGAGTAGTTGCTGCTTGATTTGTTGACGTTGTTCAAAATTGGTTTCGCCAGTAACCAGCACACACGTTTCTCCAACATATTCTTTTACCTTTTGTAAAAATCCAACTCTGTCTGCAATAACTAAAACTTGATGACCAAGTGCTACTTGAATTTTTGCTAGTTGTGAGATAAATGCTTGATAGTCTTGATCCTCAGTGAGTGCGTTGATTTTTTCTACCCAAGTTGCACCAGGTTTAAGAGCAATACCAGTTTGTATTAGTTTAACTTCTGGATTTAGGGTATGCGATTGTGGTGGCCTGTATACTTTACTGCCAAAAAAGTCCGGAAACATTATATGTTTTCCGTCTTTTCTGTTCATAGTACCACTAAGTGCTATTCTGTAACGGGCATGAAAATCATCTATTAATTGTGAAAAAGTATTAGCAGGACAGTGATGCGCTTCATCTAAGATTATAGTACCAAATTCTTTGGCTAGTTTAGCGCTGTGTTTTACCAAAGTCTGAACATTGGCTACTGTAATAGCATGGTCTTCCCAATCTAGTTTGCCGCCACCAATGACACCTACTTGCATATCAAATAATGTTTCTACTTCTTCAATCCACTGGTCTCGTAATGCTGTGGTGTGCGTAACAACCAGTGTTTTCTGCCCCAGTTTCCTAGCCACGTGTAGGGCTGTAAAAGTTTTGCCCCAGCCCACAAGAGCATTGATAAAACAAGTATCTGTAATTTCTTCATATACTGCCAACTGTGAATCGCGTAGAGGAAATTTTGGCTCTGGAAATGGAGCCGGTAAAATTATGCGTTTGTCTACAATCTCATAATTACTAGGTATTAAATCTAATCTACCTTGCGGTATACTTAAAATGCCTTTAGGCAGCAATTTATAGTTTCTGATAGTTTCTACTGTACTAAATTGCTTACTGCCAGTGTCTTTATGGATTTTATAGGTAAGTGTTTTTATTATACGTTTAGACTCTTCTACACCTGGATTGTCTAGGTAAATTCTGTTAGAAATAATTGCTTTTGCCATTATACTAACCTGTGTGTTGCTTTAAATGCTTCATTATAAAATCCATATAATATATAGCCTAGGCCCCAGCGAAGTATGCCTGCATAGTATTGCTCTGGTTTAGGAGCATACATACACTTAAATCGCTGAGGTAGACCATCCACTTCTACTATAGCACCCATACCATCAAGCGGCAAAACTTTTTTAATCTTGTGCGCAGTCAGCTTGGCGCGGCTAGATTTTCTGTACTGGAATATTTTTCCGCTGTTATCAATAAACCAAGTTGTTTGTTTGGCTATTTTAATCAAATCACCTAAAAAGTATACTGCTTGACGTATAGGAAATAGTTTTGCGTCTACTATACTCAATCTACGCAATCCTAGGGTAGCTCCTTGCACAGATTTATCATCTACAATACGTAAACCTACTTTAGTCTCTAACGTGACCTTATCTACATACTCCTTAGAGTAGTAAATAAGGTCATCTTCTTGAATTGGTTTATGTTCACCTAGTCTAAATACGGGCCAGCTTATCTCCAGTAAATTCATAAGTAGCCTTAAAATCTCCAAAACTATAATCGTCGCCAATATCTTGGTCTACACCAATAGGCGTACCAGCAATGCTGCAACCATGATCGTGTTGAGTATTTAGTTTAAGTATTTGACAATAATCATCTACATGATCTTCTCTAACTATGGCTACAATAGAATCATGTACAAGCATAAAAATCTTTGCATCAAGGCCCTCTTGCACAATATGTCTAGCAGTTCGCATAGCCGCAAGCAAATTAACGTCACTGGCTAATGACTGTACTTCAGCATTAATACCGCTGCGTACTTCGTGTGCTGCAATACCCTTATCGCTACTAAATACATTAGGAAGCCTACGCTTACGACCAAAAAATGAATAAGTAAATCCATTTTGTTCAATAAAGTCTTTACGCTCATCAAGCCAACGTTTTAGTTTGTTGAATTTGGTAAAGTAAGCCTTAATATCTTCTTTAGCCTGTTCAACTGGATATACTTCGCCGGTAGCTTTTGATACAGTTTGCGAAACTTTACTTGGGCCACTACCATAAAGAATACCAAAACTGATTGCTTTAGCACTTTGCCGCATACTAGGATAACGTTTCTTAACCTCTTCCACAGGACACGGCAAGTTAAAAACCATTTTAGCAATTGTGCTGTGAAAGTCGCCGCCGCTGGAAAATACTTGTTGTAGATTTTTGTCTGCACTGAGCACGGCAGCGTAATACATTTCTGCAGTAGCCAAGTCTTGTGAGACTATTTTGTATCCAGCTGGTGCACGGATACAGCCTTTGATGATTGGATTGTCGCGTGGAATCTGCTGAGCGTTAAATTTGCCACTACTAGACAACCGGCCACTAGTGGTAAAAATAAGATTAAAATTTGTACGAATTCGCCCATCTTTGTTTAGTTCCGGTAAGATTTTTTGAATATAGGTATTTTGAATTTTACTTAATTGACGCACTTTTAAGATTGCGCCTGGCAATTCATGTTCTTCTGCAAGTTGTGCTAAAACTTCTGCATCAGTACTAATAGCACCGGTGCCAGTTTTCTTGCCAGTTGGTTCTAACCCCAAATAGTCAAATAATACCTCTCGCAATTGCATTACACTATTAGGATTAAAGATTTTGCCACTAGCTTGTTCAAACTGTTTTACTGCATCAAAACTAAATACCACTTCTTTAGCACGTTGAATCTCGTCCTCAAGATACAAGTTAGCCCTTTGCATACGATCTTTACAGATTGGAATACCCACTTCTTCCATATCCATAAGGAACAGTGTGCCGTCTACCAGCAAATTTTTATAAACCCACCATAGTTTTTGATTAGCCTGTAAGATTGGCAAAAACTTGTGAAATAGTTCGTAAGTTACTGCTGTGTCAATACTGGCGTATTCGCTAATAATATTAAACGGAATTAGGTCATAGCTAAAGTTTTCTTGAAAAATTCCGTGTTGACTACAATAGTCCCGCTTAAACTCATCCAGTGCGCTATCATAGTCACCATAATCAGTGTATTTTAGTGCTAGTTGTTTTAATCCATGACTATCGGTCTCGTCTAGAGCATAATGCATAACCATAGTATCATGTACTTTAGCCCTATTAAAGTCAATGCCAAGATGATATTTAATCATCTTGTAGTCAAACTTCATGTTATGAAAGATAGTCTCAAACTCATTAGCAATTTGTTGCAGTAGCTGGATACATTCTTCATCCATGCAATCTGTAAGAATGTATCGGCCTTGCTTGGCCTTGTAGGTTAGCGAAACTCCAAGCACGTATCCATCACGCGGATATAGTGCAGTTGTTTCCGTATCCCAAGCTACATAACCTTGGGCATTTGCCAAGATTTCTTGCAAGTAGGCTTTGGCTTGGTCTGTGTCATCAATACCAGCAAAATCACCAGTAGTAGGTGCAGCAACACTATCATTATAATACTTAAGAATCTTATCTACAGCTCGTTGAAAGTCAGGTTTACCTTCGGGTTTAAATGCCAGCATAGCTGGATTTGTAATACACACAAATTTTTCATTTACTAGCTGACCAGCATAATTAGTTACACTAGTAACTTTAGCATATTCTTTAGCTGCTTCAGCGCCTACTAGAATAATAAGATCATACGGTTTAGGGTCGAACTCAAGTGTAACGTCTTTTTTCAGTAATTTTGTAATAGGAACCTGACTCATATGAAAGTGATCAAATTCAAATGGAAAATGATCAGCATATCTGGTACGATTAGGTGCTTTATCAATAAGTGCAACTTTTTTCATAAATTCTCCAATACTTTATTATAGCGTATTCGACTAGTAAAATCAAGTTATTTTTTAATATATTCACTAATGCTTTGTACATCAATCTGGTCTAGTTCGCCAGGATCTGTATCATCTGGTAGTTTAATTATTTCTACGATAAATTCCGATTCTTCAATAATTGGTTTTATAATCTGTGCAGCTTTTCTGCCTGCGTCATCGCCGTCAAATAATATGTATATATGACTAACACCCTGTGCTTTAAAAGGCAGTAATTTTAGCTTTGTATCTGCTTGCAATGTATTTGTACCAAACGTACAACTAACATTTCTTAATCCTTTGTCATAAAGATTAAGCATATCAAATATTCCTTCCACAAGTACCAGACTTTTATAGCCTGCAGGTACTTGTGGTGGAAATAGTGGAAGCTGTACTTTACTAGGATAATTTAAATATCTAGGATTACCGTTTGACAAAGTGTGTCTGCCTACATAAGCAACTGTTTTTCCAGTTATATCTTTAATAGGAAATATAATTCTATCCGCAAGTTTTTCTACACTGTGAGTATAAAAAGCCTCAAAGTATTTTAGTGTTTGTTGACTAATTCCCCGAAAAGTTTTAGTATAGGGTGTAGCTCCTGTTGGAAGCTCTAGCCCTACTGCCCAAGTTTTTAACTCCTGCAGTTTTTCTTTTAGTTTAGCAATCTTTATAGGTATAGGATTAGTAAAAACCCCATAATATTTGAATATATTAGTTTTAAATCCACAACTAAAGCAATGAGCTAGGCCACTGATACGATCTATGCGAAAACTCGGATTTGTATCTGGGTGTTCTGGGTTTAAACATTTGATCAAGTAGTCTCGACCGGACACCTGATACTGCAATCCGTTTTTTTGAATCAAGTCTAAAACAGGATCCATCTCTATGCGTCCCAAGGTAAATCAGTTGCGAGTTCTTGTGTTTGATTATCTGTTTTTTTACCTGCTTTTTTGACAGGTTCTTTTTTAGATGGGCGATCAATACTTTGGGGGGATATTCTGAGTGTGTCCCAATCAATAGGGCATGTAAAAGCCATCTCTTTTCCGCCCCTGATCTTTGTTGTTTCAAAACTAATTGCTTGTGCGTCTTTTTCATGTGCCTCCATTACTAGTGCTATATCTGCTGCATCTAAGATACCCTTGGCAAATCTGGCTTCACCAGTAGCGTCGATTTGATAAGGACTTACTATTACCACTTCGTACTTTCTAGCCAAGTTCTTTAATTTCTTTGAGACTTCAATTTGTGGTTGCCAATCGTATTGACTATTACCTTCTAGGACAATTTGATTAACATAGTCTACTACTACAACGCCTAGTTTATCACCAAACTTAGCTTTAGTTTTACCAATGTGTAGGTCAATAGCCCCTAGGGTCAAGTCTCTGTCATCTACAATAATCATTTGATTATCTGGCTTTAGCTTAAAGTTTCTGATTAGTGTTTCTTCGAATTTAAATCTATCACGGTGTCGTAAGAATTCATCTACTAGTGATTCCGCGCCTTCAAACATCCCAGATCTAGCATTTACTACTCTTAATAGTTCTTGGTCAGTTAATTTATTTTGTTTAAGATTTTGCAAATTTACATTGGCTAAAATTGCCAGGTTTCTTTGCATAGTCTCATACGCGGTCATTTCAATAGAAAAGTAAAGACTACTATTTCCAGACTCATACTGATTAACAAAAATGTTACTACTAGTAATACTTTTACCGCTACCCCTTTTGCCTCCAATGAGGATGAGTTCTTGTCTAGCCACACCACCAAGTACAGCATCAAAAGTATTATTAAGCCCAAGATAAACACGTTCTTTCTCCAATTCTTCGGGATGCTGAAACATCATAATATCGGCCATAGTAAAGACTTTTTCACTGGTATGTGTCTTTTCTTCAATTGTAAGTGCAATTGTGGCTAAATTTTCTTTTATTTCGTTTGAGTCGTAAAGTGGCAGTTTATCTATAAACTTGTCTATTAATTTTATTGTTTCGTTTTGTGTATACTGATCAATAAGCGCATCAAGGGCTATTTCAGCACTTACATCAGGAACTTCAGTTAGCTTTAATGTTGCTAGAGTTTTTGCTGCCGGACCTTCTCGCAGTGTAAGTTCTAGGTCATCAAAATTAGGAATAGCATTGTATTTTTCATAATGCTTATTGATAACACTATACAAGGACGAGTAAGCCGGGTCTAAAAACACTAGCTTCAATTTAGCCCAGATATCCAAGCTCTGCTCTTGAAGCAGCTTATTTAAGACTACGGCTGAAACATCCATATTAACCTACCTTAGATTCATTATCTATGATTACTTGGTCTACGATTTCTGTTACCTTATAAATAATTTGATCGCGTAACCGCTTAATATCTTGTTGATACCCACTACCACGATCAAATAACAAACTTAACTGTTCGTGTGTAACAAGTTGTTGTAATCCAAAATAGATATGATCATAGGCCATTGTAGACTCAGGCATTACTTCTACTTGAGCTAAACGACCATAGTTATGTACTGCTTGTTTTACTACTTCTTCGACAGTAAACGACTCAGAGTCGTGGTATGTAATTGTAACTTTCATTTACTGGTTTCCAAAGTAAAAAAGGCCGGGAGCCTATAAAAACTCCCGGCCTTACTGCCTAATGACTATTAAGCAGCAGCTTTTGCTTCTGCTTTGGCCTTTTTATCAGCGCCCTTATAGTCAGCAACATTGATGCCGCGACGGGTAAGCAGAGTACGTAGACCGCGCTCAGTTTTGTCAACTGCAGCTGCAATTTCTGCAACGGTCATACTAGCGATACGCTCGCCAAGTGCTACAATAGGATCAACCTGATCTTTAGCGTGCGACTCACGCTGAGCAGGGATCTTTGCAATTTGCCCTTTGCGAGTCAGGCTAAGAGCCTTACCACGAACCGAGGCAACGGTTTTGTCAAGAGCCTTAGCAATATCTTCGATATAGCTACCGCGCTCAGCCATAGAGATGAATTTTGCTTCTTCAGCATCGGTATAACTACGAGCAACTTCTACTTTTTCAGCAGGTTTAACATTGCCGGTCAACTCAAGTGCAAGCAGTTTACCTTGAATCTGTTTAGCAGTAAACTTTCCATCAGCAAAAGACTCGGCAATTTGCTTGTAAGTAAACCGACCAGAATTGCTGGTAACAAACTTAAACAGTCCCTGACTTTCTTCGTCAGAAAATGCACTAACTTTTTCTTTAGCCATACTAGCGACTTCGCGATCAAGCTGACGCAGTTTGGCAGCTACACTACGGGTAGATACTTCCAATGCTTCAGCAGCCTCTTCAACTTTAGCAACCGATACAGGGGACTCGCGTCCAACAATTGCAAGAAGGTTGGCAACGGCTTCGTCAGACCACTTTTTAGTTTTTTCAGTCATATTTTTTCTCGTTTAAAAATTGTGATAAGTTTTCGATAATTGTAATGCCGAGTTGATCGGCCTTGGTACGTTTTAAGCTGCCTTTATTATCTTCATCAACTAGATAATTAGTTTGTTTAGTTACTGACTCAGTAACCTTAAATCCCATATCTTCTAGCGCTTTAGTGGCTTCCGCCTTGTTTTTAAATGAAGTTAATTTACCAGTTATGCAGACGCTTTCGGCACTTACATTGGCTACTGGCTTATTGCTTGTTTTGAAAGAGAATGGCAAAAACTCCCTCATTTCTACAAAATCTGTCTCTAGCCAAGAGATTAGATTATTAGTAACTTTTTCTCCTAAACCTGCTTGTTTACACTGTTCTTGAGTAATGTCATCAATGGATTCTACCATTTTAGCAATTTTTTGTGAAGCAGTGTTTCCTACTAGTGGAATACTAAAAGCAGGTAGGATGGTTGCTAAATCACTATTACGAGACTTATCAATTTCATCTAACAATTTTACTGCGATTTTTTCACTACCCAATGATGCAATAATTTGATCGAGTTCGAGATAGTAAATCTCAGTAATATCAGTTAGCTGAAGTTTCTCTAGTGTTTTAGCACCCATGCCTTTGATGCCCAATGTCTTGCAAAAATGCTCCAACTTTTTGCCTAGCTGTGCGCTACAGGCTTGATTACGACAAAAAAGTTGGTCATTGACAAGCTCTAGTGTATAGTCGCAACACGGACAAGTAGTTGGAATTTTGATTTTCATTTGGCTTTTTTCAAATTCAATAATGTATTATACAGTATTAAGCAGTGCATTTCAAGTCTAAATTTTCTATGCCTCTACCTTGTGTAAGACGCAGGGAATAATTTCTCCTGCCCTGATAATGGCAACGGTGTCTCCAATCTCCAGGCCTAGGGCTTCAATGAATCCTGGATTGTTAAGTGTGGCTCGGCTTACCATTGCATCGCCTACTAATACTGGTTCTAGGATTGCTACTGGTGTTACTTTGCCACTTTTACCAACTTGCCACTCAACATCTAGCAATTTAGTTTCTACGTGTTCAGCTCGCTCTTTGCGAGCATATGCACCGCGGGGGTGTTTGCTGGTATAGCCCAACTCCTCAAACTGATGATTATTGTTAAGTCTAAAAACTACGCCGTCGGTAGGGTAGATTTTTTCTAAGTCAGTTTCTTGAACAGTATTAAAGCCAAACCGTTTAAGCATAAACATATCTGCATCATAGGTTTGACCCACAAACGGCTGAACACCATATGCAAAGAAACTAATTGCTCTGGTAGCAAACTCACTGGTATCTTTAAGATTGAGTGCGCCTGCAGCATAGTTACGAGCATTTGTGATATGGCTTGGAGCCACAATCTCACCAGTAACTTGTAGCACGCCAGTATACCTAATAAAATGTGGAACTAGACTAGTGCTGCTAAGCAACTTGTCAGTAATTACCTGACCCTCAACCCCATCACCACGAGTCAGCGCTTGTACCAATTGACCGTCTACATAGAGCAGGCTGATAGCAGCACCGTCTAGTTTAACACTCATAGTAACGTCGCCCATGCCAGCCAGAGGATTAGGCTTACCTTCATCCTCATAGTGCTTTTGCAGTGAGTACATGGGATAGTAGTGCTTAGACTTAGTACCCACAGCTTGTGCGCCTACGGTTGAATACTTAGCAGCATCAGCTAGGCGATCAAATTGTTCGTCACTAATAATAGGAAAGCCTGCGTAATAAGCTTGGCTTGCTGCGTCTAGGTATTGTTTAATAGTCATAGGTTAATCGCAAAGTCACAAAGAAGATCATTATGCCAACCACCATGCCAGTGGTTAAGTTCATCTAGATCATACCACCACTGCTCGCTTTCTGGATGGCAACCAATCAAACCCAAATTACCTTGATAGATAGCCATTGCATCGCCGTTTTGATAGGTGGCAACTACATCACAATCTTGAGTCCAACCAATAAATGCACAGCCATCATAAAAGTACATATCTTCGTACTCATTGCCCCACAACACTTCTGCTGTGGTTGGGCCTTCATCGGTAATTTCAGCACCTGGGCGATTAATATACTGTACAGGTTCTACTTCCCACAACAAATCAAAGTAGTTTGCACCAGCCCAGTAAGCCCCCATACATATGCCTAGATATTTGCCACCGTTTTGAACATAATCACGAACAATATCAATATGTTCGTCTGTAAAAATAGCATCATACTCATCAGCATCGCCAATACCTCCAGGAAATGCAAGAATGTCTACTGTACTCAAGAAATGGTCAGTAAGATCCTCGATACCAAACAGTTTAACCGTAAAATGTTCTTGAAAGGCGGCTTCCATAGCCAGTGCACATTCAACTTCACAAACAGGATCGTGTACAAAAATAGCAATTGTTCGATTCATATAGTTTCCTCATCAAATATACAATATTATACCATTTTAACGGCTTAGGGTCAAGTATCTTTTTCTAGTAACTGACGAGCGTATGTTTCAATAATTTCATGACCTTCAGCCTCGCTACAAATATCCAACAGTCCATCTAGGAGTGCATAAATATTTTGTAGCGAGGCAGGAATACTTACACCTTCACGACTAGGAATCCAATCACCTTCATAACTTAAAAAGTATTTTCTAAGCTGTAGATATGTAACATCCTTAAAATCATTAACTACTAGTCTAACCTGAAAACCTTTATCCATGTTTTCTTCGATTAGTTTTTCATAAAGTATATTTGAGTCCACTATACTTTAACTCCTATTTCACGCAAGTGTTTAAGACTTGCCAATTCACAAGCAGGTTGATATGCGCTTTGCAACCAACGCTCACTAAGAAGCCATACACGATAAATCCAACCATATTCGGGATGTGTTTGTTCCGCCTGTATTTTACACATAGAATCATAGCGGGCACTATAAACCACTTCGCCTACGGCAAATTTATCTTGCATTGCGCCTTCAGGAATTAATTCAGGTCGAAAATAATCCGGTGAACTTTTACGAACAGGAACATTGTATCGCTCTAGCACTTGTTTAATAAGTTGCGTACCGCGGTAAGTATTCTGGCTAATTTCACTGATAGTTTCGCCACTAAGATAGCTTTGAATTATAAATTGTACTTCATCTTCGGTAACAGGTTTACCGCGCTTTTCAGCTCTACGTTTAGCAGTTTTTTCCTTGCGATCTTTATGGGTCTGAATAATCTGATCAAGCCTGGTAGTATTATAGCTCATGCCCAGGATTTGACAAGCATCCTTTTTTGTAATAGGTTTAACACCCTGCTCTTTGGGTTCAAGCAGGTCAATGACTCGCTCAATATTAGCGTCAGTCATGCGTTCTTGTTCAAGTTCTGTGCGTTTACGAGCCATAATACACTCCTAAATAAGAAAAGGCAGCACTAGGCTGCCTGTTTTTATGCTTTAAGCACACTCAAAAAGTAAACTGCTGCTTTACCAGTCAGTTTGCTCAAAATATCTTCATCTACTGGACCACCTTTAGCCTCAATTGCCGCTTTAAGATCAGCAATACTAGACTCTTTAGACACACGCTTGGGTGCATCACCAGCAGCTTTTTTATCACCACTAGGTTTAGCAGCAGCGTCTTTTTTAACATAAACACCTGCTTGAACCAAAACCATACGAACACCGTTAGGTGAGGCTTCGATTTCTTCAGCGATGTCTTTAATAATTTCAGTGCTAGACTCAGGCGTTGGTTCTGCATCCTGATACATTTTAATTACTTGCGATTTGAGTTCGTCATTCCATTGCGTCATAGTATTTCCTTAAATAAGTTCGGTAGTTACATTAGTCATTTTACTAGGAGTAAACTGACGATAGTTGTGCTTTAGATCGTGCTTTGCTACAAGTTCTAGCATCTCCTCATGTTGACGATTTTTTAGTTCGCGCATTTCACGAGTAAATACTTCAAATTCTGTTTCAGGCAACTCACTAACATCAAAGCCAGCAACTAGGTGAGTAGGCTCTTGTGTAACAACAATAGCACGCTCACTTTGATCACCATTAGCTTTTGTGTACATAAATTGCATAAGTTTCATCATTGGTTCCTTTTGTAAACAGAAATAATATTATAGCAATAATCTATTAAAGATTCAAGTTTATTTTTCTCTGACTGCTTTTGTGATGCCTATAACTGCGGCAGCATAAAGAGGTGGAAATACTAACAACCATACTACCAGTGGGGCCAATATAGTATTTATTACAAAGAAAATAAATATGCTTAGTAGCGGAGATTGAGTAAAAGTATTATCTACACCTTCTTGCCTAGCCAGCGCAATAACAGGCCAAAACAACTCATAGATAAGTGTTAGGGAAGTTGCTAGGCAAAATATTGTGTAGTATTCAAATACCCCCATGCAAACGATCTCCTAACTTAAAGCTAACTTTTAAATCGCCTAAAGTTTTAGGATTAAAGGTTGTGCGTAAACTTGCTAACACTTGATCAGCAACTTTTTGATTTGAACTAAAAATGTCATGAGGACAACTGCCACACACTTGTCGCATTAGTTGAGCAGTTTTAATCTTTGTTTTACTCCAAACTTTGGTTTTTGGTGTTTTGCGACGATATGTAATATTTTTTATTGCTGCTTCAATTTGTTTTGCATTACCCGGATTTTTCTGTAGTGCACGCAACAATTTACGCTCACGATTTGCTTTCCAAGTTTGTTTACTCTTGTAAAGATCATACTGCGCTTGTTTGCTTTTACTAGACGTTTTTGCCATATTCGTATAGTCCAGTTATTATGTAATATTGATTACTTTTGTGTTTTGTAATTTCAACACAACCATTTTCTTCTAAATATTCTAAGAAATTAAATACTTGACCATAGGTCACTAAATTAACGCCATATTTTAGCAATAATTTATTGACTGCGTGCAAATAGTCAAGAGTTATATCTCGACTACTTGTACCTAGCTCAAATAATAATTCTTTGATAGGATTATCAGTCATTAAAAACGATTGATTCTTCGTAGTTGCCATCTTCTAGATTAGCCTTCAACTCGTCAGCTTCTTCAATCTGCGTATGAATATCATAGCAACGTTGAAGTGCTTCAATAAATTCTGGAATTGATTCAATGTCTACTGGAATTTTACGATCACATCCATCAAAGATCATTACCTCATTATCGCCACCAGGATTAGTACCAAACTCTACACCATAGTAGAAATAAAAGTCTGGCTCAGTGGGAGTGTGAAACATACCATCAATATCAAGTACGGTTTCTTTGTTTTGCGATCCAAAATAAATTTTCATGTGTATAGCCCTTTTTAAAAATAATTTGCGAGAAAAGATATTATAGCAAACTTAACTATTATTTTCAAGAAAATAATTTTTGTGGTGGCAGGGATACTAGGATTCGAACCTAGAATAACGGAATCAAAATCCGTGGTGTTACCATTACACTATATCCCAACTGTTTGGCTCCCCAGCGTGGGATCGAACCACGGACCAACAGATTAACAGTCTGCTGCTCTACCGCTGAGCTACTAGGGAATTTTGGTGGGCCTAACAGGACTTGAACCTGTGACCAACGAATTATGAGTTCGCTGCTCTAACCAACTGAGCTATAGGCCCGTTTGGTGGTACGCGATGACGGGGTCGAACCGCCGACCTTTGCCGTGTAAAGGCACTGCTCTACCGCTGAGCTAATCGCGCCAAGGATAACCTGGAACAAGTTCTTGCATTTTTTTATTGCCGTCAATAAAAAATTCAGGTTTTACGCTATTTACAGTATTACCTGCTGTATAATTTAATGTATATTGCTTATTGCTGATTACAGCATTTTCACCGTATAAAGAATACAAAGTTTGATAAAGAGCCCTATCTACTTCAGGTTGATCATCGGGATGTCTGGCTCGTCTATACCAAATAGGTGCTGTTTCAAGCGCCGTTTGTTTGTCCAACATATAACAACCCACATCTACAAGATTATCATTAAGTACATTGGTCCAAGGGCCTAATGATTCGCAGTCATCATTACAAATTATATTGCTTTCTGCATCTACAATTTTTCTTAGTGAGTATGCCCATTTATGTTCTGGTTTCAGTACATTGACTAATGACTCGATATGGTTTTTATCATAGTAGTTGTCTTCGTCTAAATAACAGATGTATTGTCCGCGAGCAATAAAGTTCATTGCACCATAAATTCTATGTCCGTTATATCCAGCAATTCCAGTTGGAAATGGCAATACAATTACATGACACATTCTATGTGCATTAGCAATAATTTCTCTAGCTGCAGCTTCATTTTTCCAGCCATCAATTACAATAATATATTCAATAGGCTTATACGTCTGCTCTAAAACAGAATCAATTGCTCGCCCTAATAAGGGGTTACCTGTTGTTGGTGTTATTACAGTTACTAAAGGATTCATTGTCTATTCTATCCATTATTCTTAATCTTTGTTCGTCAGTATAATACTGCCAGTCTGTGATTTCTTCTAAAGTTCTGTGACAACCTATACACTTATAATTATTCGGATTGATTTTGCAAATCATCACACACGGTGTCATCATGCCTCTCAGCCCTTCTAGCTTCGCAAAGTTTTTCTACCCTGCAACTTACTTCTTCGCTATGTAACCACAAATCTTTATTTTCCAGCAAACTATCAATTTCTTTGTTAGTTAAGAAGTCTTTATAAATATATTGTAAGAACTGTTTAGACCATTCACGTTCAAATACTGCTTGATCGTAAATTTCTCCGCCTTTGCCAAAGATTCCGCCACTGTAATTGTGAAACATAAATAGGCTATGTGGTGTTACTTCAAATATATCAGCACATAAGAAGATCATTGTAGCAGCACTCATACAGCTACCTTCAACACTACATACTACAGTAGCTTGTGTTTCACTTAACACACGCATAAATTGTAGTGCAGTATTAAGATCGCCACCACTGCTATTAATATAAATTTTTACTACATCCTGGTCATTAGCACTACGAATAGTATTAAACCATTCAATGTAATCTTCTGGACCTGTAATTAATCCACTTAAATAAAATTCGTAAAGTGCGCTACTGCACTTACGAAACCCACGACTAATACTATTGTCGAGGACAAAACCATCATCTATTGAGTTTTTAGTCATAAGCTATATAGTAATAAAAAAGCCCCCCTTGGTTACAAGGCGGGGGCAGACCTCGGCACTAGCTTAAGCGGCTAGGGCAAATACCTCATCGTTGGCATTTATATGTTTTGCTTCTTTTGCGGAGATCGCCTACCGAGTTGTCCACTTGCATACTTATCACACTGTCGAAACCATGACTGGCCCATCAAAGATATACTGCTGTTACCTGCACTTCTTACTATGTGCTTTTCGAGCTGCAGTCTCTAGGTAACCCCGTGCAGTGATTGGTGCAATATATCTTTGGTGGACCAGGTGGGAGTCGAACCCACGTCCAATGCGCCTTTCGGCTTGCTTCATACAACCATATAAAAATACTCTAGTTTGGATTCAAACCTTGTCCTAGTATTGTCTACTTGCGTGTCTCACCACACCGACCAGAATATTTTTATATGGTGGGTAGTCAGGGAGTCGAACCCCGTTGTCCCTTAGGGACCACAGATTTACAGTCTGTTGCATTCGCCAATGATGCTCACTACCCGGCGGTGCCCCGTGACAGAATCGAACTGCCAATAGATGATTACAAATCAACTGTTATGCCATTTAACTAACAGGGCTTACCTTTTAGAACTGCTTGCTGTGAACCAAGTCCTCAAACATTTTTTGCAAGATTTCAAACTTGACTTGGTATAAGGTAAACAAGCCTAGCAGTAAATTCTGCATTTCATCTTCGGTTGTATCACGCAAATCTGGAAGGTAGTAGATGGTTTTAATATCATCTACTACACCCCAGCAGTCCATCATTTGTTGTTCAAAATCAAAGCGGTTTGGTTTTTGCATAATTTTGTTTTGTAAAATTCGCCACAGAATAAGTATTATACCCTAATCATAAAAGAATTTCAAGACAAAAATTTTTGGCTATTTAGATTTTGGTAAATCGCAGATTTTTGTGATTAGCTGTGCACGATCGTCTAAGAAACTTCTGTAGCTTTGGCCACCATTTTTAACAAAGTTAGTAGCGGATTCAACTAAGTCGTCTATTGAACTAATAGCGCTTTCAATAGCACTAATTTGACCAGTAGTTAGGGTAGAAAGATTTGTAGTTAACATTTGGGTAAAGATTAAGGTTGAGTAATATAATTAATTGTGCCCACTAAACGGGCAGTGGATTTAATATTATTCTGAACAAGTCTATCTAAACTTTTACTTTGTTCAGTACTACACCACAATAATGCGTTTTTAGTATTGCTGACCACGGTTCCGCCTAAGTAGTCAATATTTGTATTCATATTTTGAAAATATGAAACGTATAGGCTACCAACATAGCCAGTATCTGTAATACTAGTATAGGGCAGCCCAGCAAGAGTAAGTGTTGAAGTATTACTGCCACCAGTTATACTAGTAACAGTAATATCAAAAGTGCACATAACACCTTGTCCAGTTTTTATATACCTGGCATTTTGTGTGTTAAGCACAATAGTCCCAGCAACACTACCTATTAATTGTGGCACCCAAGTGCCGATTTCATAATCTCCACCACCACTAGCACTAATAGTGCCGTCTACGGCTACGGAAATTCCACTTCCCACTTTAACTACACCCAGTTGTGTAGTAGTGGCAATTTCAGCATCTAAGACTACAGGCACCAGGGCCTGAGTACTAGGAACAGGCGTTTGTTTTAACGCCTGGCCTGCAAGGGTAGATGCTGGGGGTCTGGTATAACTCATACTAACCCCCGGTTAATTAAACTGCGTTCCAGTTTGATCCGCGAAAAATTAGTGTTACTGCACCATCAGTAACTGCTAAAATTGGATATGTAGCAGCATTTTCAATTGTTTCTGCACCGTTAGGCACAATTGTAATGTCACTAGTATTAGTAGCTTCAGACTTAATTACAACTTCACGACCGTCTACGCCAGCCGTAAGATTGATTGTAATTGCAGCACCAGTTCCTACTACACCAAGATAATAGTTGGGCACTGTGCCAGCACTGTCTAGGGTATAAGGACTAGCCGCATTATTTACAAGAAAGGTATTTACTTGACCGTTTGGCGCAACCGAAATCACACCATTTGTTACGGAAATACCGGTACCAATTTCAACCACACCATAACTGGTGGGTGAAGCTAAGGGAGAATTAAAAGCCATTTTATTATTCCTTTTTATCAGGCTATTAAGTTACGTTCCATTCAATTCCATTGTATATAAGGCCAATG
>Ga0214921_10000287_pt1 | contig 99232 bp, 97 predicted proteins | sample LL1505_MetaG_FD_177992 | JGI IMG/M metagenome (GOLD analysis project Ga0214921, IMG submission 177992) | Freshwater microbial communities from Lake Lanier, Atlanta, Georgia, United States - LL-1505 | ecosystem: Environmental > Aquatic > Freshwater > Lake | place: USA: Georgia | collected... | reverse complement strand
GCGCCAGCCCCTCACGTTTCCCATTTTCGAAAAAGGCCTCACTCTCGGTTTTGCCATTGGCATAGAAACTTCGATAGCGGCCATGCATCCGGCCTTCCCAAAATTCCACCTCGGTTTTGCGACCCTTCGATTCGGCTAGAGCCATTCCTGTAAAGGGCTTGCCTTCAAAGGTGAAGAGGTCGCCCTGCGGCTTGAGATCGGCGGAGGATATTGTGACGCCGGACCTCCCCAGACCCAAAGCCACTAGGGCTACTAAAACCAAAGCTGCCCCGACGATTTTAGGACTCAGAGGCCCAAGGCGGCCAAGGCTGAGACCCGACCGGCCAGATCGTATAGATTTTCCGGGACGATCTTTTCCGCTGTGACTTTGGGGTGCAGCTGGTCGGCCTGTAGATCCAGTTTGATGCCCGGTTCGTAATCGTCGGGAAAGATGAGATCGTTGACGAAATCCCGGCCGCCGTTTTTTCCTGTCCATTGCCAATATAAATCCCTGAATTCCCGCTCAGATTCAATAAGGATCACCGTCACCGCCGTACCCTTGAGACACATCGTCAACTCTCGGAAGTAAGGAAACTAGGTCGGTGGCTCGGTCAGTCCCCCCCCGAATGATCAATGTTCGCCGCAAGGGCTTAAACGCCATCGAATCAAGATCCTCACACCCATAATCAGAATTCAGGCTAAATCCCATTCTATTTGGACGGTATATCTCGTTTTTTTTGTTCAACCCGTTTGCCGATTGCCCGGATTCCCTACAGAATCATACCCCATGCCTCATTCTCGATCTGCCTCTTCGCATCATCGCAAGCCCGGCGGAATCTTTGCCGGACAGATCGGCAAGATTCTCCGATTTGGGATTGTGGGCGGGCTGGGCACGGTGCTCAACACGCTGCTTGTACTGACTTTTCTCTCCCTGGCGGATCGAATCCACGATATCAATCCGGGAGGACACATGGCCGCCACTCTGGCCGCCATTGCAGCATGGGCTATCTGCTGTGGAGTCAACTATCTCCTGAATGCCGCCTGGACTTTTCATCGCTGGCCCCCCACTTGGAAGCAAGCGGGCCAATACTACCTCGCGGCCCTGTCCGCTTTTTTTATCCAAATTGTTCTCCTCAACCTTCTCCTTTTCCTCATTCAACCCGATCGCTCCGTGGAAACAGCCGTCCTGAATGGAGTGGCCGTTGCCACCGGCTCCCTTTTTAACTATGTCTTCGCCTCCTTCTGGGTCTTTGGTGAAAAGACCGCAAAAATATCACAATGAAATTTTCCCAGCCCAACGCGGATCTTTTTCTGCCAGGAGGAGGAACCTCTCAAGAGGCTTTGGCATCCACCACCCATTTGGGAATCGGTGCCCACGCCGATGATCTTGAGATTCTTGCTTTTCCAGGAATCACTGCATGCCTGAATCATCCCACTCAACGCTTCTCCGGAGTGGTGGTCACGAATGGCGCAGGGGCTCCCCGAACTGGATCTTACGCCAAAGTCTCAGATGCTGAACTCATCAAAATCCGCCGGGAGGAGCAATGGCAGGCGGCAAAGTTGGGACACTATGCCTCAGTAATTCAACTGGGTTTTTCCAGCGCGGAGATTCGACAGAGCCCCAACCCCGCCCTCGTGGCAGATCTTCTCCAGCTTCTGAAAGCCACCCAACCCAAGGTGGTGTATCTGCACAACCCAGCCGATCGACACGAGACGCACATTGCCGTCTTATCCGCATCGTTGACAGCGCTACGACAACTCCCCGCAGCCTCGCGTCCCAAGGAGGTCTACGGATGTGAAGTCTGGGGTGACTTGGATTGGGTTCCATCCTCAAGAATTGTCCGACTTCCCTGTCCAGCACCGGAGGATTTCGGTCCATCCTTACTGCGATGCTTCCGCTCCCAGGTGGATGGCGGCAAACGTTACGACCTTGCCGCCGCTGGCAGACGCAAGGCCCAGGCAACATTCGCCGATGCTTATTCTCCCGATCAGGCGCAGGAAGTGGTCTTGGCTCTGAATCTTCTACCTCTGCTCGAACACGGGGCTCCCTCTCTTCAGGATTTTGTCTCCGGCTTGATCAACGAATTCCGTCAACAGACCACGGAGCGCATCCAAAAAATCGGTTCAGCCTCATGAGCAGTGAAGACCCCCTTCGGCCAGCCATTTCCGAATCCGCTCAACGTCTTCTGGAATTTCTACAAAAAACGCAGGAACCCGACGGCAGTTGGTTGGTTCCTTACACCGGCCCCAACTTTCTTCTCCCACTTTACGCCGCCACCACCTACCTGACTCGGCATCCGGTATCTGAAAAAGAACGGAACCGCTTGGTCGCAGGCCTACTGAAACCCCAACTCCCCGATGGATCCATCGGCCTTCACGAGGAGTCAGTCCAGGGTGCCGTCTTCACCAGCTCCATCTCTTATGCCGCCCTGCGTCTTTTGGGCGAAAGGCCCGACCGGCCCGAACTTGTCCGCCTAAGGGATTGGATCCGCCGGATGGGAACGCCCGTCAAGGCGGCTGCTTGGGGAAAATTCATCCTCTCCATTCTCAACCTCTATGACTGGTCCGGAGTGAGTCCGGTCCCTCCCGAACTCTATCTTTTGCCAAAATGGTTCCCTCTCCAACCCATCAACATCTCCGGATATGTCCGCGTGGTCTATCTCCCTATGGCCTACTTTTACGGCCACCGTTGGCAGGCCCCCTTGGATGACCGTCTCCGTGAAATCCGAACCGAACTTTTCCCTCAGGGTTTTGACCAAATCGATTGGCCCCGTCATCGGGCCGATCTGGCACCAACGGACCACACTGTTCCGGAAAGTTTCCTGCTTAGGATTTCTCTCCCCCTCATTCGCCATCTGGAGAAATGGATTCCGTCCTGGATCCGCGTGAAGGCCCTGAAATTGGTCTACGAACATATCTGCTACGAGGACGAGCAGTCCGACTACGTTCGTCAGGCTCCTGTGAACGCCTGCTACAACACCTTGGTTCACTTCATTGAGAAACAGCCCGAACGCCTCCGCCGAAGCTGGGAGGAGTTACCGCGGTACCTTTGGCAACATCCGGACCATACCGCCTGCCAGGGATTTACCTCCTCCAAAGTATGGGACACCGCCTTCACCCTCCAGGGAGCAACCCACCTTCCCAAGGAGATGGTCTCAAACGAAATGATCCACCAAGGCTGCCGCTATCTCGTCGTGAACCAGGTGATCGATGAGTTGCCCGACCCGCGGAGATACCATCGTCTACCGCGAAAAGGAGGCTGGCCTTTCAGCGAAAGGCGGAACGGATGGTCAATTGCCGACTGCACGGCCGAAAGCCTTTTGGCCTTGGTGGACTCCGAGCCTTTTCTTCCAAAAGCCATATCCCGGGAAGTCATCGAAAACGGAGTTCGATTTATTCTGAGTTACCAAAATCGCGATGGTGGCTGGGGTAGTTGTGACAGGGTCGTCGGCCCCCTCTGGATCGAAATCTTCAACGCCTCCCACGTTTTTGCTGACATTATGGTCGACCACTCTTTCGCAGAATGTACCGGATCCGTTCTTTCTGCTTTGGCTCTCATCCAAAAGGCCTATCCCGACCTAGAAAGCAGCCGGGTAGCCCATGCGATTCGTGAAGGCGTTCGTTACCTGACAGAAACTCAGAAACCGGATGGCTCATGGGAAGCGGTTTGGGGGATATGTTTTAATTATGGAACCTCGTTTGCACTGTCAGGATTGCGCGCTGTTGGAATTCCAGAAAATGATCGACGGATCGTTCATGGAAGAAACTTTCTTTTAAAACAACAACTTCCGGACGGAGGTTGGGGCGAGCATCCCGATTCATGCCTGGAACGTCGTCCGATTCCCACCTCAAGCGGTTTGGTGGAACCGACTGCATTGGCAGTGATTGCCCTTCTGGCGACCGGTCCCAAGTTGGATCCGGCTATCCAACGCGGGCTTGAGTTTCTGTGCAAAGTCCAACAAGCAGACGGTGATTTTCCGCCCCAACCGATTCCGGGGCTTTTTTATCGCACGACCCTGATTCGCTACGACCACTATAAACGAGCCTTCCCGTTAAAAGCTTTTGCCGCCTATCTGGCAGCGAAATAAGGGGCCTCGCCTAGCCGCGGGAACGAATCCAGCCCGCCATGGCATAGGCCATCGGTAAACGAATCCAGCTGGCAATCGACGCCAGATCTGCTGAAACCGTGGTCGAGTGGTCCCTGCCTTTCCAAGCACCGATCAGAGCCCTGAGAAAAGGACCGGCAAAAGAGAGAAAAGATCGACCGTTACCCATCAAAAGCCCCATGGTGCGATCCCTCTCCTTTTCGTCATTCCTCCACAAGGAAACCACGGCACGCCGGAGGGAGTTAGAGAAAGCATCATCCTTGGAGAAGCAGTCGTAAAGAGCACGGGATAGAAGTTCAGGAACACGGCAGGCTTGCCGGCGACTGCGAGCGAAGGCGCGGAAATCCGAGGCTTGGGAAAACTCGATGGCATCCACCAAACCATTGGTAATCCCGGTCGCCGTCAACGGATGCGTGTGCCCTGCAGCGTCACCGATCAATACCCGCCGGCCATTTCCATAATCGGCTCGGGCTAGAAAATGATTGGCCTGCCAACTGAGATGACCATGACGTATTTGGTCTTCACAAGGTTGGCGCCAAACCGGAGGCAAAGTGTCGCGTATCGCCGAAATCAACCATTCAGGATCCTTCATCTCCATCTTGTATTTCAAGGGCACATCGACGCAGATCCGGATGGTTGAAGGAGCAATTTCGTATCCGAGAAGAAAACTGGGTTTTCCCAAAAAGACATGCCCGTAATCCGGATAGGGTGCCTTCACGCCTTCCAAAAGGATCCCGGTCATGGCAGAGATAGGCTTGTGATGATTGGCCCCGCGAAGACTTCGTCGGATGACGCTCGAACGTCCATCTGCACCGACGATCCGATTGGCCTCCAAGCGTTCACCCGAATCCAGGATAACTCCAAAGTCATCGGCTGAAACCACTCGAACCCCACGAAGGAAAGTCACCCCGTTCGTCTGGCTGACGACCTGCCGCATTTCATCCACCAAATCCCCATGATGAAAAGCCAACCCCAGTTGCCCCTCCACATAATCCAGTTTGACCGGGCATTCATCGTGACCGGGATAAACAACAAACCCACGTCCACGAGGTCTGCCCTTAAGAGAAGTTATGGATCCAAAACCAATTTGCTGCAGAGCCTGCACCCCTTGTGGGTGCAGCCATTCGCCGGCAAACCGCTTGCGACTCCGGCCTTCCGGTTCCGCCTCCAACAAGGCAACGGATTTTCCAGAAATAGCAAACGCGCGCGCTGCCGCACAACCCGCAGGACCCGCCCCCACGACAATTGAATCAAAACGTTTTATCATAGCTCTTTGGTGACTAAGTCTTTAGCACCCCGCCGAATAAAACCAAGCAACGGATTGTTTTTTAATGTAAACTACTCTTGAAGAAGCATTTCCATAATCCACGCAAGAAAATGAATCTCGACCAAAGCGATCCTTTTATCCCCTTTGGCTTTTTCCAAGGCCGTTACCTCAAGATCCCCCTCTCCGAGATCGAATTCAGCGGCACGGCGCAAACGGTGATCATTAAGTGTCGCGAGAAAGATCTCAATATCAGATGCGGACAGATGCCAAGACCCAGATTGACCAATAGGTGGCAAGCTCCTCAGCCATTTCTGTGTGAATTTTTCGCGACCCATACGGACCTCATGCAGACCCTCAATCCAGTGCAGGGCGTCTTCCCCTCGAATGCCCGCCTCCCTCAACCCTGTCCGACCGTACCAAACATCACCCACCATTGGATCCAATTCTCCCGGCTCCGTCCGATAGGCCTCGGCCGTGCTCTCCAGTGCCTGGCGAAGCAAGGCTGCCTCGGGAGCCGCCAACTCGATATTCCGGCCGCCGGACTTTTCGCGAAGCATCCTCACGCCGGATTCACCTCGATCGTCGATTTTAATCCAAATTCCTGGAGCCGATGGCAGAAAAATTCTGATTTTTCCCGTGTTTCAATCGCAACCACACTCTGCCCCTTCTCATGCACTTCCAACATGTGCTTCTTTGCTTTGACTTCATCGAAGCCGAGGACTTTCTGAAAAACAAAGACAACATAACTCATCAGATTCACCGGATCGTTCCAGACCAAAACCCTCCAACCCTTGGCAAAAGCCTCGGAAAGGTCGGTTTGCTGGTCTGGTAAAACTTCAGGCAACTCAATTCCTCCACATTTCACGCGACTAACCTAGTTTACCGCAATCCATTTTCAATCCGGTTCGCCTTCGCCATCCGTAAAATTCCCGCTAGAACCTATCTATGACGATTTCCCGAATTCTGGCCTTGCTCGCAGCCGTCTCTCTGGGCCTGCTGACGGCCACCGCCTTGGTTCCATGGTCCAGATTAGGCCTACCGTCCTGCCCTCCTCCGACTAAGACAGCTGCCTTGCCTGCACTCATCACCATTGAGGACTTGGCCGGGGATCCATGGCCATGGCCGCGACTTGATCTCACATTGGCCCTTCGGGCCATCTCTCCATATCGCCCACATCCGGTCGGCCTTCTTCTTCCGTTGGATGCGCCGGATGTCTTTGAGGCCATGCAGGATGACCAACTCTCCCGCGCTTTATCGGCTTTTGATTCGCCCGTTCTCCCCGCCGTCGCCCTCCCCGCCCTCCCCCAGACGGAAAAAATCAGCCTCACGGAAATTCCGCATCAAGGATCCATCCGGACCCTTCGGACCGCTGAATCGTTCCTCGCCCCCCAAGAACGCCTTCGAAAAAACGCGGCAGTAGCCGCATGGAAAATCACTCCGGAGGCCGACGGGCTGCTCGGACGACTTCCGCTGGTTTTCCAACAGCAGGGCATGGTGATTCCATCATGGCTTCTGGTGATGTACTCCCAGGAGCTCGAAGCCGATCTCTCGCGATCCGAACTCAACGGCCGGCGATTGATTCTTCGGGACTCAGAAAGCCGGGAGATTCAGACGATCCCTCTCGATCTGCGTGGATCCATCCCGGTCGACTGGTCGAAACCCGATCCCTCTCCCACGAAAATGGAAATTCGCGGTGTGGTGCTTGCGGCCGAGCAGGAGAGGATCGGGGTACACCCCTACTACGATCTATCCACCCTATCGAAACGACCGGTAATTGTATCCGGAGCCCTTCCTGAGGTGGATCCGTCCATCGCCTCCCCTTGGGGTAAAAGAACCGTCTCGGATGCCGTGCTTCGCGCCTGGTCGGGTCTGACCCAAGGTCCTCAACCTGTTTTACACCCTCCCTCCTGGCTCATCCTCGCCGTACTTTTTGCCGGTGCAGCCCTAGGTCTCTCCGGTGGACTTCGCTGGCGTACCTGTCTTGTGGAGTCATTCGCCCTCGCAGGGATTGTTTTTGGGACAGGATGGTTGGCAGCGAAATTTGGGGGCTATTCCGGGGCTTTGCCTTTGACCATCGGCGCCGCTTTAACCACCTTCGTGGCACCGTATTTTGAATCGTGGCTGGAGAAATCCCATGTTCGTTGACCGCGTTCGCATTCATGCCCGTGCCGGAAATGGGGGACGGGGAGCCATCAGCTTCTTACGCGAAAAATTTGTACCCAAAGGTGGACCCGACGGAGGCGACGGCGGTCAGGGGGGAGATGTGATTCTCGAGGTTGACCCACAACTCAACAACCTGGTTGATCTCCGGTTTCGACCCCATGCCCGCGCTGCTCACGGAGGCGGAGGAAGCGGCAAAAACTGTACCGGAAGAAACGGCAAACCTTGCCTGCTGAAAATCCCCCCCGGCACGGTGGTTTATCCCCTTCCCCCCGGGGAGGAGGGTGAACCGATTGCGGACCTCACCCAACCCGGAGAAAAATTTGTTCTTTGCCAAGGGGGCCGGGGCGGTCGCGGCAACTCCCGCTTTGCCAGTTCCGTTCGCCAGACGCCGCGTTATGCCGAAGACGGACGCCCAGGTGAGGCGGGTGAATTCATCATGGTTCTCAAATCCATTGCCCAGGTCGGCTTGGTTGGCCTGCCGAATGCAGGAAAATCCAGTCTTCTGGCCGCACTTTCGGCCGCCCGACCCAAAATTGCCTCCTACCCTTTCACTACACTGGCTCCCTATATCGGTGTCGTCGGCAACCCCGAGGAGTCTCGCTTCACCTTGGCCGATATTCCCGGACTCGTCGAAGGAGCCCACTCTGGCAAAGGTCTGGGACATGATTTCCTCCGACACATCGAGAGATGTTCTGTCTTGCTGATGGTGATCGATGCGGCTGGAACGGAAGGCAGAGATCCAGTGGAGGACTACAAACTCCTACGAAAAGAGCTTCGGCTTCACGATGTTGCCCTTGGAAAACGTCCTTTTCTCATTGCAGCCAATAAATGCGACCTTCCTGAATCAAAAAAACACATCACGTCGCTAAAAACAGCAGCGCGTAAGACAATCTTCCCGGTTTCAGCCCAAAACGGACAAGGTCTAAAGGAACTCATTCAAGCCATTCGCTCCCTTCTGCCATCTTGACCGCCCGAGAGATACTTCACATTATTAATGATTCATCTCATGAATTATTTTTTTGTCATTATGATCGCGGTCATTTTGGCTGGTTGTGGCAAAGGCGGAGGCCCTCCCAAGGATGCCCCCGTCCCAGTCGAACTGGTTCCCGTGCAATCAGGCCCCCTGCAAGAGACTTTGGCTGCTGTGGGCTCCCTTGATGCGGAGGAGTCCGTCGACATCAAACCTGAGGTAGATGGGGAAATTACCTCGATCCGGTTAACCGAAGGAGAAACGGTAAAAAAAGGAGACCTTCTCCTGCAAATCGACGAATCAAAACAAGGGGCCATCGTCGCCGAGGCAGAAGCCGACTACAAACTAGCTCAGGAAACCATACACCGTGCCGATATGCTTCTGAGCGACGGCACTATCTCACAACAAGAACACGATCAAACTCGTGCCAATTTTTCCCGGATGGAGGCCTCTTTGGCGTTGGCTAAAAAAAGAATGACCGAGTACACCCTCACCGCGCCGTTCGACGGCATCCTCGGTCGCCGATTTGTCAGCGTCGGACAGTACGTCACTTCACAAACCACCCTCGTCAGCATCTACGATCTTGACCGAATGAAGCTGAACTTTAGCGTCCCGGAGCGTTACAGCGCCAAAATTAGCCCGGGCCAAACGATCCGACTTAAAGTGGCTGCCTATGCTGAAGAAACTTTCTCAGGCGAGATTTACCTCATCGAACCCCGGGTCGATCCCGGAACACGCACCGTTCAGGTGCGAGCTTATGTTCCCAATGCCGACCTCCGCCTCAAACCCGGCATGTTTGCCAACCTCGATATTGCCGTGGGCACTAAATCCAAAGCCCTCACCATCCCCGAAGAATGCATTTTCCCCAATGCCGGTGGTTTTGCCGTATACCGCTCCGCAGATGGCGTCGCAGAACTTGTCCCAGTGGAGACAGGGCTACGAGTTCCTGGAAAAGTCGAAATTCTAAGTGGACTTCGAGCCGGCGACCTCATCGCGCGTTCAGGTAACCTGCGTCTCTCACCAGGCCGCAAATTACTTCCAGAAAAAACTGCCACCACACCGTGACGCTCCCTGAGTTCTGCATCCGGCGGCCCATTGCGGCCACCATGTTCAATCTGACCTTTGTGGTAATCGGCATCGTCGCCCTTTCCCGTCTGCCCGTCCGGGAACTTCCCAATATCGATCCCCCCGTTGTTTCCGTCACCACCATCTACCCAGGGGCTAATGCCGAACTCGTCGAGGCCGATGTAACCGAACCTCTCGAACAGGAGTTAAACAACATTGCTGGAATCAAAATCCTCCGCAGCGAATCCCGGGAACAGGTCAGCGCCATCATTGTTGAATTTGAACTCAATCATGATGTCGATACCGGAGCCCAGGATATCCGTGACCGGATCAGCCGGGTTCGCGACAAACTCCCCGACGACATCAAGGAACCCATCGTGGCAAAGCAGGATGCCAATGCCCAGGAGGTCATGTGGGTCGCCCTGTCGAGCGCCACCCGCTCCACCCTGGAATTAACCAATCTCGCCGAACGCCAGTTCAAGGACCGACTCCAAGTTCTTCCCGGAGTGGGAGGCATCAATTTCGGCGGAGAAAAGCGGCCCTCCATGCGAATCTGGCTCGATTCGGCCAAGATGGCCGCCCGACAGGTCACCGCCACCGATATTCGCAACCTCCTTCAACGCGAAAATGTCGAACTTCCTTCAGGCCGAATTGAGGGCCAACAACGCTCTCTCAGCATTCTGGCCCGGGGACGGATGGATCAACCCGAACAGTATGAAAATCTCATCGTACGAGAATCCGCCGACTCTCCCATCCGTCTACGCGATGTGGCAACGGTTGAGATTGGCCCGGAAGTGGAGGAGACGATCGCCCGCTTCAAAGGAGAGCCGGCCGTCGGGCTGGGTATCGTAAAACAGTCGGATGCCAACGCTGTTCAGGTCGCAAAAAGAGTCCGGGCCGAGCTGGATCTCATCCGCCCAACCCTCCCACCCGACGTCAAAGTCGACATTCCCTTCGACTCCTCCCTGTACGTCGAGGATGCGATCCACGAAGTAGTGGTCACTCTCGGAATCTCCTGCGTACTTGTTATCATTCTGATCTTTTTCTTTTTACACGATGCCCGAGCCACGATTATTCCCGCTTCTGCAATTCCTATTTCGATTCTCGGAACCTTTGCCCTTCTTTATCTCCTCGGTTACAGCATCAATATCCTCACCCTCCTTGCTCTGGTGCTGGCCATCGGAATCGTCGTCGATGACGCCATCGTGGTGTTGGAAAATATCATCCGCCACATCGAGGAAGGGATGAAGCCCTTTGACGCGAGTTTGCTCGCCATGAAGGAAATCACGGGAGCCGTACTCGCCATCACCGCCAGCTTGATCGTTGTCTTCCTGCCTATTGCCTTCCAATCCGGCACGACCGGCATCCTCTTTCGTGAATTCGCCATCGCTTTAGCCGGTTCTGTAGCCATCTCCGCATTTGTCGCTCTCACACTCAGCCCCGCTTTGGGCGCCCACTTTCTCCGCCCCACATCCAGCGCCGCCTCAGCCTTCGCTCGTAAGATCGACCTTTTCCTCCATCGCTTATCGGCCGGGTATGCATCTAGCTTGGCCCGAGCTTTGCGTTCCCCCCTTCTCCTGATCGGCCTAGGGGCGGGTATTCTGGGCCTCACCATCCTTCTTTATCGAGCCATCCCCCAGGAATTTCTACCGGATGAAGACAAGGGCTCCATTATCGCAATCGTCATCACACCGGAAGGATCCACTAGCGAGGCCACAGACCAATACCTGAGGCAGGCGGAGAAAATCGCCTCAGAATATCCGGACGTCCGAAGCTATTTCGGGGCCGTCGCCCTGTCTCGAGGGGCCCCTGGACAATCCAATCTCGGACTGATGTTCATGCGCCTGAAGGCGGATCGCAAGCACTCTGCACTGGATATTGCCCGGCCGGGAGCCCGAGGATCGATGTTTACGAGGATGATTAGCGAGATACGCGGAGCCCTGGTCATTACCTCCCTTCCGAAGGCCGTGGGACGGGGTTTCCAAGAAAACTTCGAGGTGGTACTCCAAGGATCCAACCTCGCGCAGTTGGAGCAATGCGCCAAGGATCTCCGGGACGAGATCAGTAAACAGGGATTTCTGAGTCAGCCGCGCGTGAACTTCAACTATGAAAAACCCCAGCTCGATCTGGAAATCGACCGAAACCGGGCGGCCAACTTAGGGATTTCGGTCCGGGACATTTCCGAAGCTCTCCAGATCCTTCTGGGCGGACTCGATATCTCAAGATTTAACTTCGAGGGCAAACAATACGATGTAATCGCGCAACTCCGCCGGAGTAACCGCATGGTCCCTGACGAACTCAACATCCTGTACGTCCGCACGAAGTCGGGAGACCTCGTTCCGATCCGGGATTTGGTCAAAACCCGCGAAAAGGGTTCTGTGAATTCCATCCATCACTTCATGCGGCAGCGAAGCGCCTCCGTCACGGGCCAGCCTCAAGGCGTAACACTCGGCCAAGCGATTGAAAAAACAGAGGAGATTTGTCGCCGTATTTTACCGGCCGGAGTGACAATGGAATTCGACGGAGAAGCCCGAGAATTGCGCTCAGGCCGTGGGGAAGCTTGGCAGATTGTGTTTCTCGCCCTTCTTATCGTCTACATGGCTTTGGCGGCTCAGTTCGAAAGCTTGATCCACCCCTTTACCATTATGGTAGCACTGCCTTTGGCCGTCTTCGGCGCCTTTGTCTGTCTCTATGCCCTCGGTCTCATCAATAACTTTGCCCTGATTCCACAGTATGTACCCCCTGGGGTGTTACCTGCACCGTTGGCCTTTGTTTTTGGACTTCTACCAACCATTCCTTCGATGAACCTGAACCTCTACAGCCTGATCGGATTAGTTCTCCTCCTCGGACTCGTGACCAAGAATTCGATTCTTTTGGTGGAGTTTGCCAATCAGCGCCGGGCTCAAGGAATTTCTGCCGTAGAGGCAATGCGCCAGGCCGGTGCCGTACGACTCCGCCCTATTCTCATGACCGCACTATCCACAGTCATAGGCATCCTGCCCATCGCCTTGGGACTTGGAGCTGGGGCTGAAAGCCGTCGCCCCTTGGGCGTAGCCGTTGTCGGCGGAATGCTCTCCTCCACTTTTCTAACCCTATACCTCGTCCCAGCGTTCTACATCATGGTCGATCGCTTCCGCCGGGCTCCGCAGGCTTCACCTGTTTCGGCACCCTTGTCGTAGGCCCTTTTTTCCCTTTAATGAATCCATGACGGCGACCTTGCCATATGCGGCGGAAGACTTGCGAGAACGCCGAGATATGTTGATTGCGGCTGCTTTTACCATTCTTTATTTCCTGCTTTTCGCCTTTTTCTGGATCTCCTCACAAACGCTGACAGGTCTGCAAAAGAAAGCATCCGAAGCCCCTCTCCGGACCAATATGAAGATCCAACGCATCATGCAAGCCCCACCCAACCCTCTCGATAGTCAGTTTGTCGATTCGACGGGCTTAAAAGAGCAAACACCCAATACCCCTACTGCCCTGCAAAGTGACAAAGATACCGCGGCCTCAAGCAAAATTGTGAATGGCACTGATCCAACATTGGGAGGCCAAGATGGAAAGAAAGACGACTCCCTCAATATGCGCGACAGCCAGTTCTCACCAAATCAGGCCTCACCACCTCCATCCGCCCGACTCAGCCCAAGCCAAGCGAAACCCCAAAAAACTCCTGCTCCAGCCCCTGAACTCCCCAAGCCCGATCTTCTCAAGCCCACACCGGGTCCAGGAACCCCTATTGAAAAAGCCGCAACCGATACTCTTCCAGACTCCAAACCCAATCAGGATCAAACTCAAAGCGATAGTCCCTCTTCGGCTCAAGCTGCATCGGACGCATCGGACTCATCCTCTGCGATGGCGCCCCCTCCTGACATATTCCGGAGTCGAAGCGCGGTCTCCGGCGGTGCTCAAATGGGGCAGGATGCTTCCTTTGCTTCCATGGCGACAGCCTTAGGCCGGTATCAGCACAAACTTTATCTCGCCATTGGATCCAGATGGAATTCGAAGGTGCAACAGACCATGGCCCAGATCGGTGTAGACCGTGTGGTGATTCGTTTTCATGTCAATGCGGACGGAACTTTGTCGGATCTGGATATCGTTCAGGGAAATCCGAATTCCATTCTCGGCGTCATCAGCAGCGACTCCATTCAGCAGTCCAGCGGGATCATCGGCCCCTTTCCAGCTGCCCTCTTGAAAGAGAAGCCCAACGGCTTTCCTTGGCAGTTGGCTTTTCGCATCTATTAAAGGATCAGGACTCGCCAAACTCCGAAGCCTCGTTAAGATATTTACCTCATGGGACTTGAAGTCATCGCCGCTTTGCAGGATCTGACCAAGATCAATCCATTCATTATTGCATTGATCCTATTCCCGTTGGTCAGCTGCCTCATCACGGGACTCTTTCTTTCCACCGTCATCTTTCTTCGTCTTCGTAGGGAACGAGTTGCCCCTCATGAAATCATCGATGCGATTCGTGCCCTTAAGGCGGGCGGAAACACCGAGACCCTGGTTCGCCTCTGCGTCCGGAATGACTCTCCCCTTGCCCGGTTGGTGAACAGCTCTTTGGAACATTCCTCACTTCCCCGGGGTGAGAATGTCGAAGTTCTTCAAACTCTCGCTCGGACGGAAGTTGCGCGACTGGAACGAGGGTTGGTCTACCTCGAAATCTTTGTGGGAGCTTCCCCCCTCCTAGGCTTGGTCGGTACGGTCTCCGGCCTCATCACCATCTTTGCTGCCGTCGGAACCGAAAATGCAGATCCAGCGAAAATCTCCGCAGGTATCGCCGAAGCCCTCCACACCACCGTTCTCGGTATTTTCACGGCCATCGTCATGCTCTTCCCTTTTACCTTTTTCAGTAAAAAGGTGGATGTTTTAGCCGTGGAACTGGAAGAGTATTCCATGCTCCTCCTGAAAAAGCTCTACACCGAAGAAGTCGCCGCCTAAGGCTCTTCCGGGCTCGCCCGCGATGAAGTTCAATCCCAGCCGACGCCGCCGAGCCGAAATCAACGTCATTCCGTTGATCGATATTCTTTGCATGCTCCTGATCTTTTTCATCGTCACCACTACCTTCAAAAAGAAGACCGCCTCAGTCGATGTCACACCCCCCAAATCAGAAAAAGGAACCGAGAAGACCGAGGAACCACGAAAAGCACCCCCCGAACTCACCCTGAAGTCAGCCAAGGCCTCCGAATACGCTAAACTCTATGATGTAGACACGTTCCCTCTTTATCTGGGCGCCGAAACCCTGAATCTGAATCCCAAGTCAGACTCCTTCCGTGCCGATCTCGCCAAAACCCTCAAAGAAAAAGGGGTGAAGAATGTTGTTCTGAACTTCGACGAAACCACCCCGATTTCCATCTTCTTTAAATTCTTTGATGCGTGCGAGGACGCAGGCGTTCCCATCTCGGTTCGAACTTCCAAGATCGGTGGCGCCACCGCCACCCACTGAAATCGATTACTAGAAATCTTCCGGTACGCCTTTATGGCGATCCAGTCCTGCGCCAACCTGCCACCCGGGTCAACCCTCCGGATGACAAACTGAACCAACTCGCACGTTGCCTTGAGGCAACCATGCGGGAAGCTGATGGAATAGGCCTGGCCGCACCCCAGATTGGAATTTCCCTTCAGATCGCGGTCGTTGATTTGCGTAAAGTGGAAAAGCGTCCTTCCTCTTTGGAGATCGCCGGCAAACCAGTGGATTGGCGTACCCAGATGCCACTTTTTTTCTGCAATCCTGTTTTGACTTTGACCCGAAAAAGAGAGGATGCTGAGGAGGGCTGCCTCAGTTTCCCTAATGTGTACGGAGCTGTTCGCAGAAGTCTCCGCATCAAGATGGATTACTTCGACCTTCAGGGTAAACCCATGAGCTTACACGCTGGCGGTTTATTAGCCCGAGCCCTACAACATGAGACGGACCACCTTCAGGGCATTCTTTTTATTGATCGCATGGAAACGGAGATCCGCAAATCCATAGCTCCCGCTCTTCTAGAGATTATCGATAAGACAAGTTCCAAGGCGGGAGCCAGCTGATCCTATGCTGGTTCAGGCGGATGCGCTGATCGAGTCCGCTGATCGTATCCATCGTCCTGGCCTACTCCGCTTCCTCGATAACTTCATTATCGAGGTTGGTACCAAACTCCAACCCAAGCCTGGCGAAGAAATGCTAAGCCTGCCTGGTCTGACCCTAGCGCCCGGATTTATTAATCTGCATGCCCACTTGGATCTGGCCGGACTTTGCAACCGCCTACAACCGGGGAAAGATTTTAGCGAATGGTTGCGACAGGTGATCTCTTGCCTTCCTGAACTGACCCCGGAAAAGAGGCGCCAATCCGTGGTCGCATCTTCTACCCAAGCCCTACGGACGGGAACCACCTCGGTTCTCTCCATTCTTTCCGATCCCTCCACTCTTGCAGGCTTAACCTCCACAGCCACCCGAACTTGGTGGGCGCTTGAATTTATGGATCTACATCAACCGACCGAACCTTCTGAGGTTTTAGACAGGGTAAAGGCTTGGCTGCTTCGTAACCCCACCTCTTTTTGGCATCTCGCCCTATCGCCCCACTCTCCCTACACTTGTACCCCCGCCCTTTATCGAAAGATCGCAGAACTGGCGATTCAGCAGAAACTTCCCTTCACAACCCACCTTGCAGAATCGCCGATTGAAACGTTGTTCTTGTCCGGCCAACCCTCCCCCTTGGCCTCTTTGCTACCGCCTGATCTCTCCCGTCCCGATCTTAAGGAAACAAATCTATCCGTAATCGACTGGTGTAGAGCAAACCAGATCCTGCCTTCTGCCCCCATCCTCGCACACGCAAATGAGATAAAGGAAAGGGATCTCGATTACCTTTTGGAACGAAAGGCCACGATTCTCCACTGTCCACGCGCCCACAAGTGGTTCGGGCGTTCCCCTTTTCCCTATTTCCTATGCCAAAACAAAGGCATTCCTGTATGCCTAGGAACAGACAGTCCCGCTGGATCCTCCAATGTCCATTTCGACCTACGGGAAGAGGTGGCCGAATTTCTTATCCAAAACCCGAATGTTTCATTCCTAGAGGCTTGGGCCATGATTACCACGGAGCCGGCCAGGGCACTTCAATGCGGATCTCAGCTGGGTTGCCTGGGGCAAGGAGCGTGGGCCGACTGGGTGGCTTGGCGAATCCCCCTGGATCAGAACCCTCTTGAATCCATTTTGAAAAGCCGACAAATCCCGGAATGGACATGCGTGGGCGGAGTTGTTGCCCAACACGAAACTATCTGAGTTTTCCCTCGTCCAATCCCATGTCCCTTCGGCACTCTCATACGATGTCCCATCCTGCTGCCGAACCTTTTCTGGAGTCGATACGAACCAGATATTCTACACGTCAAACCACCCAAACCGAACGTAACCTGAAAAACGGAGGGCCTCACCCCCTCTCTTTTTCGGATAATGACTACCTAGGTCTGTCTCAACACCCCAAAGTCATCCAATCAACCCAGGATGCGATCCAAGAACATGGAACAGGATCTAGAGCAGCCCGACTGCTGGCACCTCCCTACCCAGAATACCAAAAGCTGGAAGAAGATTTATCCAGATGGAAATCAACGGAAAGGGCACTGCTTTTTTCTGCCGGTTATCTAGTACCTTTGGGTGTAATCCCATCTTTGGTCTCTAGTAAGGATACCGTGATAACCGAAAGGAACGCCCATGCATGTCTTTTTGATGGCGCTCGGCTGTCGAATGCCAAAATCCGGCTTTTTGATCGCCAGAATCCCAATGAGCTTTCGAAAGTTCTCCAGTTGACCCGCAAACTGAATCCTCATGGCAAGATCTTGATTGTGACAGAGTCCATGCACTCCATGGACGGGGATCTCCTCCCATTAAAAGAGATCGTGAGCCTCAAAGATGAGTTTAAAGCTTGGCTGCTCCTCGATGAAGCTCATGCAGGAGGGGTCTTCGGGCCTCAAGGAAGCGGGTTGGCCTCGGAGCTTGGATTGAGCAATAAGATCGAACTCCAAATGGGAACCATGGGCAAATCCTTAGGCTCTTCCGGCGGCTTTATAGCAGCCAGCGAAGTTATCATCCGACATCTTATCAACGAGGCTCGAACCTTTCTTTTTGGAACCGCACTTGCTCCTTCTCAGGCAACCGCCGCACTTACCGCACTCAAGATCATCCAGTCACAGGAAGGAGAGGAGCTCCGCAACAAGCTCCGTGAGAATATCAGATCTTTTTCCGCATACAGAAAGACCTCTTTGATAGGACCGATCCAACCTGTCCCTTGTTCTTCCAATCAAATTGCCGTCGACGTCTCCCATCGTCTCGCAGAATGCAGGATTCATGTTCCGTCCATACGCCCCCCAACGGTACCCGATGGCACCGCTCGCTTGCGGATTAGTCTTTCCTCCCGCCACTCTAACGAAAACATAAACCACCTTTGCCAAACGCTAAACAAAATACTCCCCGTTACCTGAATTGAAGTACGAAGATATCATCCGGCTGGATCGTGCGCATCTCTGGCATCCTTTTACGCCTTCATCCATTTGGATGGATCCGGATTTTCAACCGGTATCCATTCAGGCTGGTGAAGGGGCTTACCTGATTGCTTCTGATGGAAAAAGATACCTCGACGGCAACTCCTCGATTTGGACCAACTTACATGGTCATCGTCACCCTAAATTGGATGCAGCTCTTTTTGATCAACTAGGACGAATCGCCCACTCCTCCTTTCTTGGCTTGACCCATGAGCCAGCCGCCCGCTTGGCCTCTGAACTCGTATCCTATGCGAATCATCCGGATCTCTTGCCTGTTTTGAGCCGTGTTTTCTTTTCCGATGACGGATCCACGGCCATGGAGGCGGGATTAAAGATGATTCTCCAATCCTTTGCGCAAAACGGACAGGCTCAGAGAAAGGATTTCATCTCTCCCGATGGAGCTTATCATGGCGACACTCTCGGGGCCATGAGCCTTGGCAAAAGCGACACCTTCCACCATCACTATCGACCCGTTCTCTTCCCCACCCGGCGCGTCATGGCCCCTGCGTGCTACCGATGCCCCTTTAACCGTGCGAAGCCCGAACTGGAGGATGCCCGCCTTTACCGAAAATGTAATTTTGAGTGTGCAGACATCGCCGATGAGGAAATCCAACGTGCGGGCGACCGATTGGCAGCTTGGGTTCTTGAGCCACGAGTACAAGGGGCCGCAGGGATGATCATGCATCCGGTTGGCTATGCTCAAAGAACGGCGGCAGCGGCGCGAAAGGTAGGTGCAAAGGTTCTTTTCGACGAAGTCTTAACCGGATGCCACCGGACGGGAACGCCCTTAGCCGCTCACGCAGAAGGTGTCATGCCGGATATAGTTGCCTTGGCAAAGGGTTTGACGGGCGGATACCTGCCCTTGGCTGCCACTCTTACAACGGAAGAAGTATTTTCCTCTTTCCTTGGCGAACCAGAGAAAACCTTTTTTCATGGTCACAGTTATAGCGCTAACCCGTTGGGGTGTTCGGTAGCTTCGGCTAACTTAAATCTTTTGAGCCAACAAGACACCCAAAAGAAGATGAATCGTGTCTTTCAAACCCTAAAGAAGGTTTCGCAGCGATTTTGGAACCATCCCCACGTGGGGGATGTCCGACAAGAAGGCGGCATCCTCGCGATCGAGATGGTCGCCAACCGTGCGACACGAGCCAGTTTCCAGTCGAAGGAAAGACGAGGAGCAAAAATCTGCCGGGCGGCCCAGGATTTTGGTCTTCTCACTCGACCGATCGGTGATGTTCTGGTCTTGATGCCCCCATTTTGCTGCACCGAGGATGAAATAGAGAAAATGGCTGAGGCCCTTTATCAAGGGATTCATAAAGAGATTTCATCATGACTGGAGCTTTCATCACTGGGACAGACACGGGGGTTGGGAAAACGTACTTCACCGCCTACTGGACAAGTTGCCTCCGCCAAATGGGAATCCCGGCCCTTGCCTTAAAGCCCATCGCTAGTGGTGACCGATCGGACGCAGAAACTCTATCGCGGGCATCTGACAACATTCTTTCCTTGGATGATATCAATCCCATCCATTTCGATTCTCCCTTGGCTCCATTGACTGCCTGCCGAAAGTTACGTCAACCCTTCCCTAAAGTGACGCTTGGGCGACACCTTGCTGACATTCAGTCCCGATACCCCGGCCCCTTTTTGGTGGAAGGTGTCGGAGGATGGAGGGTTCCTTTGGATAAGGACTATGGAATTCGAGAATGGGCCCAAGAACTCAATCTGCCCGTCGTTTTGGTTGCACGAGCCGGTTTGGGAACCCTAAATCATGTTTTGCTTACGGTAGATTCTATTCTTCACTCGCAACTGCCGATTTTGGGAATCATTTTAAATCTTCATCAGACTTTAGATGACGAGGCAACCCGTACCAATCCGCAGTTGATTCAAGAACTGACTGGCCTGCCTATTTATCTACTCCCATCCCAGGCTCAATCGGATCCAGCGCTTCCCTTGTGGCTTAATCTCAAGCGTTAAGAGCGACTGTCCATCTCGGATCCGCATCGGTTTCCCAATTAGGATCCATCTGGTCCAAAGCCCTTCGTGCCGTGACGGCCGCAATCATAGCGGCATTATCAGTATTCCATCCCCCCGCTGCTGAAAGAAGTCGCGCATCACATCTCCTGGCTGACTCCTCTAACATTCGGAAAACAGTCTGATTTGCACTTACGCCACCGCTCAGGGTCAGAATTTTACGTCCAGTCATTAGCAACGCCTGACGGCACCGGTCGGCCAAACATTCCCCAATTGCCGCCTGTGCCTCTGCACAAAAATGAGATCGAGGAGAACCGGGCAAAGCCAACTCGGGCTGCTTTTCGAGCAAGAGGCGGCCAGCATTTTTCAGTCCACTAAAGCTGAAGTCACAACTCTCAGCGCCTTTCATGGGCCGAGGCAAAGAATACTTCCCAATCTCCCCGTTCCGGGCCTCTCTTTCCATGGCGGGCCCTCCCGGATACCCCAAGCCGACCATGCGTGCCAACTTATCGAAAGCTTCCCCTGCTGCATCGTCCCGTGTGGTTCCTAGGATTTTCCGATCCTTTGGACTGATCGCATCCACCAGCAGGGTGTGCCCTCCACTCGCAATCAAGGCTAAATGGGGATACAAGGGCCACTCCCCACGGGAAACAAAGGGGCTGTAAAGGTGGCCTTCCAGATGATTGATCGCATAAAACGATCTGTTTTCCGCCCAAGCCAAAGCTTTGCCGAAAGCCAATCCGATCAGAAGAGCTGGAGCCAAACCGGGACCAGCGGTCGCGCCAACAACGTCAAAACCCACTTTCCCAGCCCTTTCCCTAACCCGGGAAGTGATTCTGGGCAATAACTCCAGATGTTGGCGGACGGTGAATTCAGGAACGATGCCTCCAAGAGTGGCATGCTCCTCCGGACGAGTCGCCAACCCCTCAGAAATCAGTGAACAACCAGATTCGCTAGCTTCCACAATGGCAGCAGCCGTCTCGTCACAGGAAGTTTCGATCCCAAGAGCACGTATTTTCATTCCCACAGGGATTTAGCGTGTCGCTGCAGAACGTCGTGCAAACACCTTCCAACCTCGCAAGACATCGACGGCACGATCCAAGGGTTCATCCGTGACTGTCTCCTGCGTCTCGCCCGGCTTTCTCAGACCCGGACTACGACTTCGATACATAGCCTGCTCCTCCCCCTTCGTCATTCGCGCAAGAATATCAGGCTCAATACCAACACCATGGATCTTTCGATGGGAAGGAGTGGTATAATGGGCCGTGGTTAGTCGAACAGCGACGGCGGGAGCCACCGAGCGGTCAACGGGCTGAACTGTTTGGACAGAACCTTTTCCAAAGGTGGTCTCGCCAATAATGACCGCCTTCCCGAGATCCTGTAGGGCACCGGAAACAATTTCAGCTGCACTGGCGGTGTTTCCATTGACCAAAACCACCGTGGGCCAGCGGATCCTTCGCAGCACAGCCTTGGAAAGATATTCAAATCTTCCCGTTGCACCTTTGCGACCCTCTGTAGCCACAACCATCGTTTTTTCAGCAACAAAACGACTGACAATTTCGACCGCCTCGTCGACCAAACCCCCTGGATTGTCCCTTAAATCCATAATCAGTGATGTGGCGCCTTCTTTCTCTAATCGTGCGACCGCTGCGTCGAATTCCTTGTCCGTTTTTTCGCCAAACTGGGTCATGCGCAGATACCCGATCTTTTCACCCCGGGCGGTTGCGTCAGGAAGAAGCGCAACATCGGTTACGGTCGGAACCTGGATCATTTCCCGAACGAAGGAAAAATCCAGGGTTTTGCCCTCGCTTGGCCTAAAAACGGAAAGCTGAACAGGCGCACCTGGTTTCCCGCGGAGTTTTCGAATGGCCTCACCTAGCGTCATTTTTTGCGTTCCGTGCCCGTCGATTTTCATGATTCGATCACCTGGAAGAATGCCTGAACGAAAAGCAGGTCCACCCTCAATCGGGACATTGACGGTCAATTGATTCTCTAACATTCCGACAGATATTCCAAGACCGCCAAACTGTCCTTCCGTTTCTGTTCGGATCATAGCGTACCCTTCAGGATCCAAAAACTGGCTGTGGGGATCAAGGGAGGAAAGAAGACCGCGAAGTGCAGCATAAGTCATCTTGTCATAGTCCGTCTTGTCCGGCTCCAGATATTCATCGCGAACAAGTTCAACCACATTGGCGAAGAGTAGCGCACTACGGTACCTACCCTCCTCCCCTTGGGATACTGAAGCCGTATTCTTATTTGTCTGAGCAGACACCTGGGCTGCAAGAGCAGTAAGGCAGAAAAAGAGAATGTTGGTGGTGAACTTTGACACGTTCAGGAGCGCACAGGACTATCGAGATTAGACTGAAACCAGGGAATCGTTTTCTGGAGTCCCTCCTCAAGAGTTACCTTGGGCTCCCAGCCCAAGATTTTCTTGGCTCGACTGATATCCGGACGCCGCTGCTGAGGGTCGTCGACTGGCAAAGGCTTTTTGACAATCTGACTTTTAGTTCCCGTGATTCGACGGATACGTTCTGCAAACTCAAGGATGGTAAGTTCGACGGGATTACCGATGTTTACCGGCTCATGAAAATCGGATTGGGAAAGCCGGAATATCCCATCAATGAGGTCGGTGACAAAACAGAAACTTCGGGTTTGCTTACCTTCTCCAAAGATGGTCAGCGGTTCGCCACGCAAAGCCTGCCCGACAAATGCCGGTACCACTCGACCATCCCGAAGACGCATTCTCGGCCCGTATGTGTTAAAAATACGGACAATCTTGGTGTCCACTTTGTGGAACCGGTGGTAGGCCATGGTCATGGCTTCGGCAAATCGCTTGGCCTCATCATAAACGCCCCTGGGGCCGATCGGATTCACATTCCCCCAATAATCTTCCTTTTGGGGATGCACCAAAGGATCGCCATAGCACTCGCTGGTGGAAGCCAATAAGAACCCTGCCCCTTTCGCTTTGGCCAATCCCAACGCATTATGGGTGCCCAAAGAGCCGACCTTCAAAGTTTGAATCGGGAGTTCCAGATAATCGATTGGGCTGGCCGGAGAAGCAAAGTGAAAAACAAAATCAACCGGGCCCTCCACAGAGATGAATTGGGTGACGTCATGACGGATGAAGCGGAACCGCTTTTCGGACCGCAGATGATCCAGATTTCGCTCATTTCCGGTCACTAGGTTATCAATTGCAATGACTTGGTGCCCCTCTTGCAAAAGGCGATCGGTCAGATGGGATCCTAAAAACCCGGCTCCACCCGTAACCACACTGGTTGGCATCATTAACCCCTAGATTCCTCCCCTAGAAATGCAAGCCATAGGACTCGCCGAACGTAGCATCATCGAGCAAATTAAGGAGATGGAAAACCCTTCCCCCCAAGCGCCCACCTCTTTTGGAAACTACCTTATCGAAAAGGAGCTGGGACAGGGGGGGATGGGTACCGTTTATCTGGCAAAGGATACCGGATTAAATCGAAATGTTGCCCTAAAAATCCTTCGCGCCGATCTAAGTCACGATCCCGAGTTTGCGCGCAAATTTCTTGAGGAAGTCGAGGTCACAGCCTCTCTAGCCCATCCCAATATTATCCGCGTTTTCACCCTTGGAGAACACGAGGGTCGTCTATACCTCGTGATGGAGCATCTGGATGAGCCAAGTTTGGAGCAAAGGATGGAACATCATGGCAAGATTTCTGAGAGGCAGGTCTTGGAAATTGGTTTGGCCATCGCATCGGCACTTCAATTTGCCCATGAGGAGACGGGTTTGATTCATCGGGATATTAAGCCCGGGAATATCCTTTTTGGTCGGGGGAATATACCCAAATTAGCAGACTTTGGCCTGGCAGCAGGTGCACGCTCGGCTCTTGGGCAGCAGGATGAAATCTGGGGCACACCTTACTATGTTTCACCTGAGAGACTCATGCGGGAACCGGAAGACATTCGTAGCGACATTTATTCGCTTGGCGCGACCCTGTACCATGCCATGGCTGGAAGACCTCCCTTTGAAGCCGATACTGCGGAGGAAGTTGCCCGACGGCATCTATCCGATCGTCCGCCCCCCCTTAGGACATTTTGCCCTGAAAGTCAGGAACAAACGGTCTTTGCGCTAGATAAGAGTATTTCCAGAAAAACAGAGTCTCGCTGGGCAAACTACAACCAAATGAAGAACTATCTCGCCGATGCGCTCCGACGAATCTAAAATCAGGGATCTGAAATTTTAGCCGCGGTGTTGGCGGGCTTATTGGTTGTTAAGCCCTTGGTAATCTTACCGCCAGAGGTGGTTTTTTTGAAGGTTGCATTGTTTCCAAGGAAGTAAATTGCAACTCCTTTATCTTTCCAAGGACACTTAGTTTTGTCGGGGGTAATATCTTCCGTACCAAAGGCGGCGTCTGTTCCCTTCGTTATAATTAAAGGAATCTCGGTGTCATCCGAAGTGTTACAGCCCAAACCAAGAGCCCAGGCAACATTGGCTGCAGCAATGTTGTTAGTTGAAGTTGCAGGCGTCACCCCGTTCCCAGCCAAGATCTTGGCCGTCGTCAAAGCCTTGTCTGCAAAGAGCCCTTTAAAAACATCTAGGGTGGCACCGACGTTAGTGTTGGTAAGATCGGTATTACAACGATAGTTGCCGTTGTTATCGTTAGCTTCACTAAAAAGAATTGTTCCCAACTGCCGCGCATTCGAAACATCAACCTGTTGCTTTGCCTTGTCTAGACCTCCCTGAATCGCCGGCACTGCCAAACCTGCCAAAAGACCGATAATACTGATAACGACTAAGAGCTCGACCAAAGTGAAGGAGTTTGATTTTAGTTTTTTCAAACGGCGTATAAAGTTGCTCATGCAGAGAATCTCCATCAACCCGTTAGGTGTGTCAAATCGGAATGAGTGAAATCGCCTTAAAGGAGCTGCTTTCTCTTTCCATCCCGCAAGATCGCGTGGCCACTTCACCAGCACGCCCTCGCGACGCTGCAAAAATGCTCTTGATCCGACGTGATCAAAAGGATCTTAAAGACCTCTGTATTCGGGATCTTCCAAATCTTGTGACCGATCGCAACCTAATGGTTATGAATAACTCCCGCGTCATACCTGCACGCATGATATGCTCTGATGCGCGTGCTGAAATTCTACTCCTGGAGGAAACCAGCCCGGGGTGGTGGACAGCCCTTGGGACACCTGCCAAACGACTCCAACCTGGGACTATAGTTTCACCCGACCCAGTTCCCGGATCAGCACCTACCCAACCGGCACCAAAAATTCGGGTAGAAAAAACCATCCCCGGGGGGCAAATGGTTTTGCAGGTGTTGGGGGGCTTGCTGGATCTCAACCATTTTGGCCTCCCTCCACTTCCCCCCTACATCCTCAAATCCAGAAAGAACCAAGGGGAAAAGGATTTTTCGCCAACAGACACCATGGACTATCAAACTACCTACGCCCGACCCATAGGTTCAGTTGCCGCCCCCACAGCAGGGCTCCACTTCACTCCGGATTTACTTTCAAAATTGAATCATACCTTTCTGACTCTGCATGTTGGCCTCGGTACGTTCCGGCCTATCAAAACAGAAGATTTTCGAGATCATCCAATGCACTCCGAGAAGTATGAAATACCGCCCGATCTGTCGTCCAAAGTTGCCGCAGCAGATAAAATTATTGCCGTCGGCACGACCAGCGCCCGCGTATTAGAATCCGCACCCCATTTAAACCCTCATCAAGGTACAACCTCCGCTTTTATTTATCCGCCTTATCACTTCAAACGGGTGGGGGGGCTCATGACTAACTTCCATCTGGCTCATTCCACTCTCTTACTGCTTGTGGCCGCGTTTGCCGGCGCGGAACTGACTCTCCTCGCCTACCGCCATGCTTTGGAAAAAGGATACCGCTTCTACAGCTTTGGCGATGCCATGCTGATTCTCTAAAAGGTTCTATTTCACTTCCGGTTTTTTGACCGGTTCCATCACCTCCAGCAATTCAATGGTGAAAACCAAGGTCTCATTTGGGCCGATATCCCCACGGGGTGTTCCCGCAGCTCCGTAGGCCAAATGAGAGGGAATAACAATTTCCCACCTATCACCCTCCCTCATTCGGGGAAGAATATCCTGCCAACCGGAGATCTGGCGATCCACTCTGGATTCATATGGTTGTCCCTCCTTGGACTGGTCAAACACCCTCCCGTCGACATGTTTGCCCACATAGTTGACCTTTACCCGATCACTTGTTTTCGGCGTTTTCCCTTTCCCAGTCGCTTCAATCCGATAGAGGACTCCATTCTTCAACTCCTGCACCCCTTCAAGTTGTCGAAAATCATCCCTAAAGATGGCGCCTTGGGTGATATTGTGACGCCCCCCCTTACCCTCCTCCTCCGAAACGGTCTGCAAAGATTCCTCCGCCCTGTCTTGAAAAAGAAAAACTGATGACAGGATCCCCGCAAGAAGAAGCACCCTCTTCATAAAGAAAGACTATTGCCCTTGTCTGCTTTGACAATCTTATCGCCCCTTTTATCTGACAAATTTCTCAAAAGACCCCGCGCAACGAAATCTGGGCATAGGGGGCCATGGTGCTGCGGATAGATTCATTCAGGCGGGGAAGATCGAAAGTCCGCCAAACCATGGCTCCAGCCTCTCCCTGGATGGAAACCCCTTCCGTAAAATTCCAGTTTACGCCCGCCCCCACCCTTGCTTCAAAATAGTTGATCAAAGTCCCTGCCAGATTTCGATTTTCATACACTCCGGAATCGTTGCTGGGCAGTCGGGCGGTCACGCCAAGAATCTCACCGCCACCAAATAAGTTCACCTCCTCATCCACCGCATAATTGATGGTCGGTTTGGGGGCACTGAGGTTAAAAAGCAACTCCTTGGTAGGCTGCCATCGAATTCCCGGAACGGGCATAACGGGAAAGAATTGAAAAACATCAGCCCGCAAGGCGATAAACCACTGAAATTCGGCATTCACAATGTTCGTCCATGCAAAAACAGCAGGCATGTTCACATTGTGCCAGTTGATGTAATTCCATGTTCCGTAAATTCCGGGCTCTACCTGGATTCTCATGAACCAATCTGGACTGATTTCAAAATCTCCTCCGAAAATCGCATTTAATCCCTGCAGATTTTCAGGAAGTGGCATGGAGCCATCAAAACCGAAGGTGAAAATCTGCCAATTCGCCCCAACAATCCCCACACAACCCTCGTCCAATCGCTTGCTTCCCAAGAGTCCAATAATCCCGTTCTGTTCATTCACATTCCCCTGTCCATTGCTTAAACTTGCGTTCCAAACATAACCATATTCCGCTGCGAGCTCGACTGACCATTCGTCATTCTTGCCGGTTTGACTCCTGTCGGGACCAAAAGCGGATCGAGTGGTTCCGATCTGTTCTCGCACGGGTGCTAAAGGATCCTCAATTTCCCCTTCAGGCTCTAAAGGGTCCTGAGCAACGGCTTGGGAAGTTGATAAAGAGCCCGAAGAATTCGAAGGGGAAGTTAAATCAGAGCCAGAGGTGCTCGAAACTTGGTTCGATGCAACCGACATCCTTTGTGACCACACCCAATGAGTACTAACAGTTTGTGTTAATACCCATATTAAAAGTGCTTTAAATAAGTTTCTAAACTCCACTATGTAAAAATATGTTTTGAGGCGTAATATGCCAATACCTTTATTAAAATATTCTTTATATCATTATTTATTAGATATTTGCGTTTTTATTATTTCACACCCTGATTTAACCTCCCTCATAAATAGGGACTCACCAATAAGTCTTGCCGTTGCCTGGGCAAGTTGACCTGGGTCGGTTAAGACTCCATCGACGCGACATACCAACGAACGGCCCTCCCCATAGGGCCATATTCCGTAGATACTGATAGCGCCATAGTACCCGTTTGAGACGTAGTACTGCATGTCGGCCACTTCCCACCTCCCCCCCAACCCCGACCGCATGACTCCACAACCGAGAGCCACCGCTGGAGATTTATCCACCTCCATCAACATCCAATAATCGTTGACCACAATTTTCTCTTTTTCGTCCCGGCCCCCGTAAGCGAGTTCGGTCAAAACACGACGAAGTTCATCCCGGACTGGACCATTCTCCTTTAAAACATCCCTTAACTCCGAATCAAAATCCACCATCATTCCAGGCCCGGAAGGAACACCCGGGTTTTCCTTCCAACCCCCTCGGGCAAAGGTTTGCATTTTGTTATCCAAAACTGAAACCCATCCATCCACCTTGTCTGCCGTGATTTTCTGAATCTCCTCAGGGGTCAGGTGATATCGACCTTCTTTTTTCCCCTCCACCCCAAGGAGTGTATCAAAGGGTAGTTTTTTTAAGGCGGAGCGAAATCGATCCCATGTCTGTGAAGTGGGGGGACGGGTGAATTTTTGATACATTTTTACTGTGCCTCCCTCCTCCCAAGCCAATTCCTTGCCCCCCGTCGGATCCAAATTCAATATCAGAGGCGCCACTTTTTCCGGATTCGCCGATACAATAAAAAAGACTTTAGCACCCAGAAATCCAGGTCGAGCCCCACCCGCCAGCCATTTTTGCCCGACAATTTCCCCCTTTTCCAACTCTTCGACCGGCACGTCGAAACCCATTCTCTTCAAATCAGCTTTCCATCCGCTCTCCTGGCCCGTCAAATCCTCTCCATAGCCCAATACCGCAAAGGACAGCGATAGAATCAGAAGCCATCTTCCAGCATTGACTCTCAAGCCTGTTTGCATAAGTATTTCTTCTTATCTCATGGCTACCGCTACGAAAAGCAAGATCATCTCAGGAAACCGTCTCCACGATAAGGACACAGGTTCTTCCGATGTTCAAATCGCTCTCCTGACGGAGAGAATCAACCACCTCTCCTCCCACCTGCAGAACGCCGTAAAGGACTTTGCCTCCCGCCGCGGTCTTCTCTCGATGGTCAGTCGGCGTCGGCGTCTTCTCGATTATCTTCACCGCACCGAACCCAAACGTTATCATTCGCTTCTAAAAAAACTTAACTTGAGGAAATAAACCACCCCATCAACCAACCCCCAAGTCCCCGAGACAAGGGAAATTTAAACGCCTTTTGGCTGGGCAGATGACACCACGCAGGCTTATGACGGCCTCCGCTGTGTCCTCTGAAAGCCGACCAAAGACGGCTCCAAATTCCCCTCCTTAGCTCCTTTTACCCCGATTCCTCATTCGGAACGATGGATGCGTGGCTCGACGGCATACAAAATCAACATGAACCACAAACATCAATCCCTAACCGCCCGCGTGGGCGATCGCGACCTCATCATCGAAACTGGCAAGTACGCCAAACTGGCCGACGGTGCCGCCCTCGTCACAATGGGAGAAACCATCATCCTTGTCACCGCTGTATCCGCTACCAAGGTCAAGGAAGGCCAGGATTTCTTCCCCCTCACCGTGGAGTACAAGGAAAAGGCCGCCGCAGCCGGACGCATCCCGGGCAGCTATTTCCGTCGGGAAGGCCGCCCAACAGAAAAGGAGATCCTGACCTGTCGCATGGTGGATCGTCCCCTCCGCCCCCTCTTTCCTAAGGGCTACTACTTTGACACCCAGGTTATCGCCATTCTTCTCAGCACGGATGGCCTGAACGATCCCGATATTCTTGCGATCAATGGCGCCTCCGCCGCTCTGATGGTCTCCGATATTCCCTGGGCCGGCCCGATCGCTGGAGTCCGCGTGGCCCGCATCCAAGGCAAATTCGTTGCTAACCCTACCCATCCGGAAATCGCGGAAAGCGATCTCGACCTCGTTTATGTCGGAACGGAGCACGACGTCCTGATGATCGAGGGCAGTGGCAAGGAACTTCCCGAAGCCGAATTCAAGGCCGCCCTCGAATTTGCCCATCAATCCATCCAGCCCATCATCAAAATCCAAAAAGAGCTCGCCGCCTCCTGTGGCAAACCTAAGCGTCAACCGGCCTTGATGCTCGTCAAAGACGAACTCTTGGAGATCGCCTACTCCGTTGCCGGCACCCGAATCGAATCCGCCATTTACCAGCCCTCCAAAGTCGCACGCCATCAGGCGGTGGAAGCACTTCGGGAAGAAGTCAAAGCCAAGATTCTGGAAAAGTTCCCTACGGCCACCCCGTTTGAAATTTCGCAGGCCTTCGACTACCTCCAGAAAAAAGCCTTCCGCACCAGCATCCTCGACAAAAATAAGCGCTGTGACGGACGCCCCGCCGATCAGGTCCGGAATCTCTCCGGCGAAGTTGGCTTTCTACCCCGCGCTCACGGCTCATCTCTCTTTGCCCGCGGTGAAACTCAGGCTGTTTGCTTGGCCACCCTCGGACCACTGGAAGAGGCCCAGGAGATCGACGCCTACACAGGCGGCGAGAGCACAAAGCGCTTCATCCTGCACTACAACTTCCCTCCTTTCTCCGTGGGTGAAACCGGCCGTTTCGGCGGACAAAATCGCCGCGAAATCGGCCACGGCGCCCTAGCGGAACGCTCCCTTGAACCCGTCATCCCATCCGCGGCCGAATTCGGCTATGCCCTGCGAGTCACCTCGGAGGTCATGGAGTCCAATGGCTCTACTTCTATGGCCTCGGTTTGTGGCGGCACCCTCGCCCTCCTCGATGCTGGTGTCCCCCTCAAGGCACCGGTCGCAGGCATCAGCGTCGGTCTCGTCACGGAATATGACAACACCGGCTCGAAACTCCTCCGCCATCAGCTCCTCACCGACATCATCGGAAGTGAGGATCACTTCGGCGACATGGACTTTAAACTCTGTGGAACACGCGCCGGAGTCACAGGATTTCAACTGGACCTTAAACTCGCTGGTCTGCCGCTGGCCTTACTGAAAGACGCCATCGATCGGGCGACCCATGCCCGCAGCCAGATCCTCGACTTCATGACCAAGGTTCTTCCAGCCCAACGATCGACGATCTCCAAATACGCCCCGCAGATCGAAATGGTCAAGATTCCTCAAGACAAGATTGGCTTACTCATCGGTCCGGGAGGAAAGACTATCAAAGGCATCTGCGCTGAAACTGGTGCCGAGGTGAACGTGGAAGATGACGGCACGGTCCGCATCTATGCCAACACCGGACCGGCCATGGCGCGTGCCAAAGAGCTGATCTCGGGACTCACTGGAGAGATCGAGGTCGGCAAGACGTACAAGGGTCGTGTCGTCTCTCTCAAGGATTTTGGCGCCTTTGTCGAAATCTTCCCCGGTCGCGATGGACTGGTACACATCTCGGAATTGGCCGAAGCCCGCATTGCCCGCGTCGATGATGCCGTCAAGATGGGCGACCTGATTGAAGTGAAGTGCATCGGGGTGGATGATAAGGGCCGGGTCAAACTTTCGAGGAAAGCCGTTCTCCGCGAAGCCGCGGGTACAAACGGATCCCCCGGAAAAAACTGATCCCAGAAGGAAACAACCATGGCCTTATCCGCTGGCAGCAAAGCCCCCGACTTCATTCTCAAGACCAAACGAGGGGGTGACCCCAAAGACGTCAAACTTTCCGAAAACTTTGGAAAAAAGAAGACCGTCCTACTCTTTTTTCCCCTCGCCTTCACCGGCGTTTGCACCAAGGAATTCTGCGATGTTTCTGCCGGTCTTTCTGCCTACGAGAAGTTGGATGCGGCCGTTTACGGCATAAGTGTGGACTCCCCCTTCGCGCAGGAAGCGTGGGCCGAGAAAGAAAAAATTCAAACTCCTCTACTGAGTGACTTAAACAAAGAAGTAAGCAAGGCCTACGGGACCCTGTTGCCCGACCTAATCGGGCTGGGCTCCGTCAGCGCTCGCGCGGCCTTCGTCATTGATAAGACTGGGGTCATTCGTTACTCGGAACAGACTCCCACCCCACTGGAACTGCCTGACTTCAAGAAAATCCAAGCCACCCTCGCGGCTTGCTAAAGACTTACGTCGTCGCGCTCGATGAGCGACCTTGGATGCAGTCAATATCCTTGCATTGGAGAATCGTCTACGTCATTCACTCTGACTTACACCTAAATAGAGCCCGATCTGCATAAGTTCGACCAACGACGCTTGACCGATCGGTTATCCATGGAATGTTGAGGAGGTGAAAATATATCCCCTCATAGCTTTGCTAGCCCTCCTCTCCCTTGCCCAAGCGACTGTGGAGCCGGGAGATCAAGCGCCCGAATTCAGCCTCAAGGATTCAAAGGATAAATTCCAAAAGCTCTCTAACTACGCGGGAAAGTTCGTTGTTTTGGAATGGATGAACCCAGAGTGCCCCTTCATTAAAAAGCACTATTCCGGCGGAAATATGCAATCGCTACAAAAGGAATACACAGGCAAAGGGGTGATTTGGCTTTCCATCATCTCTTCCGCTCCTGGGAAACAGGGCTATTGCACCGGCCCGCAAGCCGAGGCGAATCGAAAGGATCAAAAGGCCTCACCCACAGCCATCTTGCTTGATCCCTCGGGTGAGGTAGGACAGATGTACGGAGCCAAAACAACTCCTCACATCTTCATCCTCAATCCTGAAGGCAAGGTCATTTACGGCGGAGCTATCGACAGCATCCGATCCACCAATCCAGCGGATTGCTCTAAGGCCGACAACTATGTTCGTGAAACGCTCGATGCAGCAATGGCAGGAAAGCCCGTTGCCCATCCCTCGACCCAGCCCTACGGCTGCAGTGTCAAATACTGATCGGTCTTTTCTCCCAGGCCCATCTCTCGCTATTCTGCGCGGATGATCTCACGCGGATACGTGGCCGTCTTTGCTCAGGCCCATTCGGATGATTCGATACGCGCAATCCTCGAATCATGGATGAGTCGTTTTGAACGGGTGGAACAGGTCGTCCCGGGAACTCAGGCAGGCAATACCACCATTACCCTCGAGAACCCGAATGAAATGCTCAAATCCGATCACCTCCAATTCCGTGTCATTCAAGGGTCGGATTTCGCCTGGGCTTACCTGACCCGTGGACGCAGGGTCATCGAAACGACGGGACTACCGCACGAAAAAATTGCCCTGTGTCTGGACATTCTTCTCGAATTATCCGAAGTCACGGAGATTGTGGATCAACACGACGACCGCCGCTTGGATGAACTCGAAAGCGATGGGCTGATGTGAACTCATCCCCCGTCCTGATCCTCACCGCTGCTTTTGGGGATGGTCACAACGCGGCTGCACGCGGATTGGCTGGTGGAATCCACCAATGCGGAGGTCACGCCGTCGTAGCGGATCCTTTTGCAGAATCTCGGCCCCGCGTAAACGATTTTTTTCGTCGCCTCTACCTTACCTTGATCAACCGTTATCCGGAGTTTTGGAATCTCTTTTATGTCACCTGCCACCACCTTCCTTTGATCGAAAAAACAGTTTTTGTCCACCAACCTGCCTATCTCCGCATACGCCAGTTGATCGAAATCCATCGCCCCAAAGTCGTCGTTCTTACCTTTCCCGTATATGCCCACCTCATAGCCCGTCTACCCCTTGCCCTTCGTAAAAGCTTTCAACTCGTCACAGTCGTAACTGACTCCATTTCGGTTCACCGTCTTTGGTCCACAGCTCAAGCCGAACTTTGGGTTGTCCCCAACGACCCCACGGCGAAAGCCCTTTCTGCTTTGGGAGTTCCAATGGAAAAGATTCATCCTGTGGGATTCCCTGTCGACCCCAGATTCGCCTCACCTGACCCCCACCCCGGAGACGAACCCCCCGGGGAAAATCCAAGAATATTGTATCTTCTTAGCTCTGGACTTCGGGCCGGACCGGCACTAGCCGCAACACTGGCGGCACAAAAGGATTGGTTTGTGACCATCGGAACAGGCCGGGATCCGGAGGTTGCGCGCCGGGTAGAAGCGGCACTCGGCCCCCTCAAGAAAGATGTCCAGATGCTGGGTTGGACCAATGAAATGCCCTCCATTTTGGCCCGGCAGCACTTTGTCATCGGCAAGGCTGGCGGTGCCCTCACCCAAGAAACCATTGCTTCTCGCACCCCCTTTCTCGTCACACAGGTCGTCCCAGGACAGGAGGAGGGCAACTATTCTCTTCTCAAAGAAATCGGAGTCGCTTCCCTAACTCCCGACGGACCTGCTGCCGTTCGTGTCATCCAACAGGCCCTGGCTGAAAAGGGTCGGGGTTGGAAAGAGTGGAAGTCAAAACTCGCGACTGCATCAAAACCGGACGCATCCCTTCGCCTCGCTGAGCGCTGCCTGTCTTTGATCTCCAAAGATTCTTAATTCAACAAAGCCAACCAGGCTCGCCACATCACCCGGGCCAACTCCTCCACCGGTTCCGCGTGCTCGGAGGTATCCTCTAGAATTTGGGATGGTTCCACTCCGACCACTGCCAACTCCTTTCGCAAACCTGCCACCATCTCGTCCACCATGGCGGCGTTCATTTCGAGATGGGGGACTAGACCGTAAGCCTTTTTGCCATAACGGAAGCCCGCACAGGCACATTGGTCGGTGCTAAGGAGATGGGTTGCCCCTCGAGGTAAGTCAAAGTGATCCCCATGCCACATCAAGGCGGGAAAGTTTTCGGGGAGGCGTCGTAAAACAGGATCTTTGAATGCATCCGGCATTTTTCTCACCCCAAACCACCCGATTTCCTTCAATCCGGGCTTAATTTCTGCGCCTACCGCTGCCGCCAAAAGCTGGGCCCCAAGACAAATTCCCAGAACCGGCTTTTCCTCCTTTAGAAATAGTTTCAACAAGGCGACCTCTTGCTTGAGATGAGATAACTTCTCTTGGTCATAAACCGCCATACTGCCTCCCATTACGACGATTCCGCCCCTCACACCCACGGTGGCTGGAATATTTTCTCCCTGATGGATTCTTACGATATGGGCCGTATGACCCGACTTCTCAATCTCATCCAAGATTGTCCCGGGCCCCTCCCCGGCTTGATGTTGAATGACCAAAACCTCTGCCATATTAAAACGATCCGCAATTCAGCATTTATGCGCAACCCTCTTTCTTCGGCACATCCGAACAAATCGGAACAATTCTACTACTAAGCTTTAGCCTCAGGCGCATTCTGCAAAAACCACTCATAGGTCGTAGAGATCCCCACCTCGACAGAAATGGAGGGCTGCCAGCCCAAGCCCTGAATTTTGCTGACATCCAGCAGCTTTCTTGGCGTCCCATCAGGCTTACTCCCATCCCATCGAATCGACCCGGTAAAACCCACCGCCTTTATAACCTTCTCTGCAAGCTCCTTGATGGTAAGGTCATGCCCCACCCCCACATTCACGATCTCACGTTCATTGTAACGTTCCATCAGGGTTAGTAAGCCATCGGCAAGATCTTCCACATGCAGCCATTCCCGACGCGGAGATCCTGTCCCCCAGAGCGTCACCTCTCTTTCGCCCCTCATCTTGGCTCGGTGAAATTTCGTAATCATGCCCGGCAAGGCATGGGAACTTTCCGGATCGAAATTATCTCCTGGACCGTAAAGATTGGTTGGCATGGCCGAAATAGCGTTTTTCCCATATTCATCTCGATAGGCCTGAGCCAACCTAACCCCTGTAATCTTGGCGAGCGCGTAAGCATCGTTGGTGGGCTCCAAAGGGCCCTCCATTAGAGAATCCTCCCGGATCGGTTGGGGTGCGTGCTTGGGATAGATGCAGGAGCTGCCGAGAAAGAGAAATTTTTGACAGCCGTTCCGAAAAGCCGATTCCATCAGGTTGTTCTGAATTCGTATATTTTCGACAAGAAACTCAACCGGCCTGCGGGAGTTTTCAAGAATTCCCCCCACCCGTGCGGCTGCATCGATAACCTGATCCGGCTTTTCCTGGTTAAACCACTTTTCAACCTGCACCGGATCGGTCAAATCCAGTTCCTGCCGGGTGCGCGTTAGAATCTGATCCTGACCCCGCTTTTGCAAGGCCCTCACAACGGCCGAGCCGACCATTCCTCGGTGACCAGCCACAAAGATTTTCATTCTTTAATCGCGGATGCGTCGGCCGGCGCGCTCTTCCGCCAGTAACTGGATATCCGCATCGACCATGATTTCGGCAAGTTGTTTAAACTTCACCTTGGGCGCCCAACCCAACTTCTTCTTGGCCTTGCTCGCATCCCCGATCAAAAGATCGACTTCCGCAGGTCGGAGATACCGTTCGTCAAACATGACGTGTTTCTTGGGATCCAGACCTGCGCGGGCAAAGGCTACGTTCAAAAACTCCTGCACCGTGTGAGTTTCCCCCGTGGCCACCACATAGTCGTCTGGCTTGTCCTGCTGCAACATCCGCCACATCGCCTCCACGTATTCCGGGGCATACCCCCAATCCCGCTTGGCCTCCAGATTCCCCAGAAACAGCTTATCCTGTAGGCCCGCCTTGATCCGCGCCACCGCCCGGGTGATCTTGCGAGTTACAAAAGTCTCACCACGCCTAGGACTTTCATGGTTGAACAGAATTCCACTGGTAGCGTGCAAACCATAGCTCTCCCGATAGTTCACGGTAATCCAGTGGCTGTACATTTTCGCAGCTGCGTAGGGGCTGCGCGGGTAAAATGGAGTTGTCTCCTTTTGGGGAACCTCTTGAACCAATCCATACATCTCGGAGCTGGAAGCCTGATAAAAACGGGCCTTGGGAGTGACCTGCCGCATCGCATCCAATAGACGCACGGTTCCAATCCCTGTGACATCACCGGTAAACTCCGGAATATCAAAACTGACCCTGACATGGCTTTGGGCCGCCAAATTGTAAATCTCATCAGGCCGGGTCTCGCCTAAAATCTTGATCAGGGAACTTGGATCACTCAGATCCCCGTAATGGAGAAACAACTTGGTCCCTTTCTCGTGCCGATCCTTGTAAATGGGATCGATCCGCTCCGTATTGAAACTGGAGGATCGACGGATAATTCCATGTACTTCGTAGTCTTTTGAAAGCAAAAGCTCCGCGAGATAAGAGCCGTCCTGTCCGGTGATCCCGGTGATGAGAGCTTTTTTAGCCATAAATCAGCTTTTATCCGAAAGGGCTCGCGCCCGGGCATCCAGTTTTTTAGCTAAGCGGAGGTCAAGCTCACTCACGCCTTCCACATCATGCGTCGTCAGCTCGATTTTTACCGTGCTGTAACTCTGCCAAAGCTCGGGGTGGTGATTCATCTTTTCAGCCTCAAGATTCACCCCTGTGACGAACATGGCCGCTGCAATGAAATCTGAAAACTTGTACTCCCGCCGAATTCTGGACCCAGCCTGAACCCACCCATCCAAGGTCGACAAAACAACCTCGACTTGGTGACCTGTCAGTTTCACAGCCATCTACTAAAAATAGCCCAAAGCCCTGTGCAACCAAGTCTTGATTCGTGGCTAGAGCCTTGAAAGACAACCCCTTCCGCTGGATTGTTTTCATCCCTCAACCTCCCCTTCCTCGCCGAACCAACCCTGCCTAAAGTCCCAATATGTTCAGATCCGGTCCTCCCCGGCGAATTCAGCCCTCTCTACATCCCTCCCCAAAGCAACCCGCGGAGAATACTCCAAAAGATTCTCCACCCGTTCGTACATCTCATTGGAAATCCTTCGTTGGGTTCGCCGCTTTGGGACTTGGATGCCTTGTAGTCGGTGCTTTCGCTTTTTTCTTTTTTCTAGGTGGATCTTCCTACTCCAAAAACGACGATGAAATACGGACTCCCCAAGCCCTGCAGGCGGATTATGCGCTATGGAGTTCCTCTCTACGCGAACTTTCCAAACTCGCTGGGTCGCAAAATACTCCTTCCCTTTCCCTGCTTCCGCCGGCCATCCCTAAGGACGATTCGACCTTGGGTCTCTTCAATCGTTGGCAAAATCTCCCTCCCGAAGGCTTAGCACGGACTGTTTTGGCACGCCGCCTTCCCCAACAGGTCGAGTTAATGCGGATAACCCCTCATCGTTTGATCGTTTCAGAAGATGGAGTCACCGTCGATTACGCCATCACGCTTCGGGCCAAGGAGGATATTCTATATGTCCCGGTCATTCCCATCAACCTAGGGAAAGATTTAAGTCCCCATCAGAAACGTTTCTATCCCAAAGGTGTCTATGCGTACGACCTTCCCCCTGGAAAAGTTTTTGATTTGGCCAATCAGAAAACTGTTCTGCCAGCCGGCACAACCATTGAAGGAGGTTGGACTCTTCGCCATGCGGAAAAAGCCTTTGGGAAATGGAAAGTAACCCGGGCAGATCTACTTCCGCTAACTCGGGTTCCCGCACTCGAATCGATTTATGTCCGCGAGGCATCCCTTCCCCCTCCTGCTCTACTCCGCTCGAATAACGAGCTGATCAACTCTCGTGATAAACAGATTGCCGCCAAACAAGGTCTGGATGATCGGCTCGCCTCCATTGCCACCGACATCAAACAGTATCGCACAAGCCTTATGGCCAGTGCTCCGGCCGCCGCCAAAAGCAAGGGCATGGGCGCCGGAAGCGGTGTCCCGACCGGGGCGGGAATCGGAGCCGTGGGGGGTGCGGTCACCGGAGCTGGCATCGGAGCCATGGCGGGGGGTGGAGATGGAGCAGCCATGGGTGCGGGAGCAGGCGCCCTCGCCGGGATGCTCATCGGCGCTTTGGTCGCCAACGCAGAGCAGGAAAAAAAGGTGGAACAACAGAAGGCGGCTCGACGCGAAGCCGTGGCGGCGATTGAACGACAAGTCACCGATTACGAACACCGCATTCTGCGGGAATTCGAAAACGAACTGAGCCAGGAAGCAACTAAACAGGAATCCACCCTCGCACGCCCAACTTGGTCGAATTAGGATTTCACATGCCCAAAGGATCTCAGAAGGACGCTTTTCAAAGGCGTTTGATCCTTGCGGGAATATGCGCCGGATCCGCACTTTTTCTTGGACTCCTGGGATTCATACAGTTTAAACCCCTTATCGAGGCGGAGCTCTACACACGTGATTTAAGAATACGCTTTGGGCAGCCCGCCCCAATCAGTCCGGAAATCGTCTTCATCGCCATTGATAAGCCGACCTACAAGGACATTCTTTCCGACGAGGAGATTGCTTCTTCTCCCGCTTTGGCCGAAATGTCCACCGGCTCTTGGCCTTGGCGGCGATCCGTTTGGGCCCAGGTCGTCCAACGCGTTACCGATGCTGGCGCGAAAGTTGTGGCCTTGGATCTGATGTTTCCAACTCCAAAGGAGGGGGATGAGGAACTCACCCAAGTCATGAATGAACGGGGGGATCATGCCGTACTGGGCGGCACGTTCGAGGAAGTCAGCAACGCGGGTCGCACTTCGGTCCAGATGACCCTGCCAGCAGCTATTGCTTCGCAAGGAACGAAGGAAATTGCAAAAGAGAATCCAGCCGGCCGGATCGGATACGTGAATCTCTGGCCGGATACCGACGGAATCGTTCGTCGGGCGGATTATCAGCGTCAATTTCAGGATACCCTCGCCGTCTCTCTTACCTGCCGAATGCTCGAAAAAGCAGGATACGCCGACCGCGTCCCTGCAAACGGTTCCGCTCTTCTCCGTTTTACAGGCCCACCCACCTTTAACTACAAGTCGATCCCTGTTTATCAGCTGTTTACTCCATCGACTTGGGAAAAGGTTTTCAAGAATGGGGAAATGCTAAGGGACAAACTGGTCCTCGTTGGACCCTATGGAAATTGGTCCAAGGACGTCATCCGAACACCATACCCCAACCCAATGCCAGGTCCCGAAGTTCATCTGGCCGCCCTGGGCGCTGCCCTTGCCGGCTCGTTCCTAAAACTTCCCCCTACGTGGTCAGGCCCGGCTTTATTGTTCGCAGGAGCTACATTGGCTCTGATCCTTATCTTAGCCACCAGCCAACCGGTTCTGCGTCTCCTCCTTCTGCTAGTGACGGGGGTAGGATACGCCGCCCTCACCTTCTTTATTCAGGATCGATTCTGCCTGGTCTTGCCGGCCGTCAGTCCAGCTTTGACACTTCTCTTTGGCGGGATCGGCTGTCTTGGATATGAATTCGTTCTCGAACAAAGGGCGAAACGCCGCGTAAGTGGAATGTTTTCCACCATGGTCAGCCCCGAAGTCCTTGCCTACATGCAGGAGGATCCGGATCGCTTCCGCCTGACTGGAGAGAAAAAGATGGCGACCATCTTCTTTTCCGATCTGGCTGGTTTCACCACCATTTCAGAATCCGTTTCAGCCGAGGATCTGGCCAAGATCCTCAATCGGTACCTGACCCCAATGAGCGATCTGGTCACCAAGTTTGGCGGCTACATCGATAAATACGCCGGCGATGCCATCATGGCGGATTTTGGTGTTCCAGTCTGGGTGGATCCGGATCCCAACTCCCATGCCTGGAAGGCTTGCTGGTCGGCCCTGGAACAACAGGAACGACTCCAATCCCTCAAACAGGAACTGAAAGCCGAATACGGGTGTGATATCGACGCCCGGATGGGAATCAACACAGGCGAAGTGGCGGCCGGAAACATGGGTTCCGACAAGAAGTTCCAGTACACCGTTATGGGAGATGCCGTAAACCAGGCAGCACGATTTGAGCCGGCCAATAAACCCTTTGATACCCACATCATGATCGGTGGAAAAACTTACGAGATGGCCAAAGACAAAATCGAAGCCCGCTTCTTGGCCAACATGATTGTGAAGGGCAAAACCGAACCGGTCCCCTGCTATGAGCTCCTCGCGAAAAAAGGAGAACTACCCGACGTAAAACAAAGAGTTGTTCGCACCTTCGAAGAGGGTTGGAGATTCCATGCCGAGCGCCGGTTCCAAGAAGCTATTGCCAAGTTTGACGAAGCTCTTGGATTGGATCCGGAAGACGGCCCATCCAAAGCCTACCGAAAGATCTGTGAAGGATTCCTCAGAACCCCCCCTCCGGAAGGCTGGGTGGGCGAATATATTCAGACCTCGAAATAAGAGAGGACGGGCATGCCCACTCTTCCGATTACCCATATCTTTTTTGATCTAGGAAACATCCTTGTCGGACTGCGCTCGGGGGAAAAACTACGAGCTTTGGCTGAAGAATCGGGTCATACCGTGGAAGATTTTTGCGAAAAGGTTTGGTCGCATGAAAGGGCCCATGATTACGAGCGCGGCCAACATTCCTGTGATGAGTACTTCACATTGCTGGCCAAGGATCTGAATTTAAACCAAACACGCGATCACCTTGAGGAGGCATTCTGCGATATTTTTCACCCTCTACCGGAACGGGTGGCCGTGGCTTGCGCCCTCTCAAAACAGTATCCTTTAGCCCTAATCTCCAATACCTGTGCCGCACATATTCGTCACTTGGAATCGAATTTTGATTTTTTTCCAATCTTTAATCCCCGCATTTATTCCCACGAAGTCGGATCCCGAAAACCTCACCCTAAGATTTACGAAAAGGCCCTACACAAGGCGGGCGCAGCTCCAGAAAGCTCTCTTTTTATCGATGACTTGAAGGAAAACTTATCCACGCCTGCAAGCATGGGTTGGCATACGCTACATCTTTCCCCAGGGAGCGATCTGAAAACTGCCCTTGCGCAGTTTCACATTCAAATCCGCTAAGTTTTTCCGCCTGACGTAGGAAACGGGGGAGGAGTTATTGCCTTGGGATCCGTTGCCTCTTTTTCTTTGTCGACTGAGGCAACCACCTTTCCTTCCGTTTTCGCGTCCCCCTCTTCCTGTGCCTGTTTTTTCCGGCTAACCGTCTTACTGTAGTAGTACTCGGTATACTTGTAATAACCGTACTCAGGTTGCTTGGGATCGACGCCGTTAAAGATGATTCCGAGAACCTTGGCATTCCGCGAGTAGAGAGCCTCAAATGAGTTTCTCATCAAGCGACAGGAGGTTCTGCCAGCCCGATAGATAATCAGGGTCCCATCGGCTTTAGGTGCCAAGCTGGGGGTATCATCGACTGCCAATACCGGAGCTGTGTCGATCACGATAGTTTCATATTCAGACCGCAATTCATCCAGGAGGGCTTCGCAGGCAGCACTGAAGAAGAGTTCCCCGGGATGTCCCGCGGGTTCCCCAGCAGAAATAAACGATAGATTTTTATACGGAGTGGGTTGGATGACCTTCCGCCACTCTGCCTGTCCCCCAAGAACCTCTGCCAAACCCGGTTCCCCTTCCAAGCCGAACAAACGGTGTAACCCGCCACGCCGAAGATCCCCGTCGATCAGTAAAACTTTTTCATCCGTTGCAAAGGAGAGAGTAAGAGCCAGATTGGCCGTGGTGGTTGATTTTCCATCCCCAGGGGTGGGGCTGGTCACAAGAATCACACGATTTTTCCTCTTTGCCTCCCCACCGACAAAACGAAGGCTGGATCGGATATTCCGGAAACTCTCCGCATAAACATGTCGTGTATCCTGTGGAGTGAGTAAAGGGAGTCGACCGTCCGCATCGGATGTCTCTTGCGGAACTTGACCATATATGGGCTCGGTAAAATGCTCGCAAAGCTCCACAACAGTTGAAACTCGGTCATTGAATCGGTCCAACAGAAACAGAAAGCCCCCGGAAAGAATCAAACCCACTCCCAACCCAATGGCAAGCGAACGGACGAAGCCTGGCTTAATGGAAAGCGCTGGCGTCGCCCTCTCCAGAATGTTCACGTCGAATTGACTTACATCTTGGCTCACGTTGACGTTTTGGACCGTTCCCAACAAACGGTCATAAAGTTGCTGTTGGCGCTCGCGCTCACTTTTCATCTTTTCGTACTCCGCCATTTTCCTGCCTACGTCCAGGGCTTTCGTTTCGGATTCAGCCACCAGCTTTTCAAGATTGGTGATCTGAAGATGAATGGCCTGCCGCTTTTCTGTCACCGATTCCTGGCTCTGCTGCCTGACGATTTCCAGTTTCCGCTCGTTCCTCGTGATTTCATCCTTCAATCCCAAAATCTTGGGGTGTTTGGGCCTCAGATATTTACCTAGCTGCTCCAGGCGGGCGCGGGCTCGCTGCAACTGCCTTTTCGTCTGGATATATTCTGACTGCGGTCCCTCGACCAGACTCGCACCGCTCATCTCCTCTTTTTTCACAGGGGTCTCTGGGCTGTTTTGCATCTGTCGTTCAAGTGTTTGGTCGATACTCATCAACTCAAGCAATTGGCCTTCCTTTTTCAACTCTGCCAACTGCTTGTTAAGATCCACAAGGTAGGTACCGACATAGTTTCCCTGCTCCTGAAGAAACACGATGTTGTTCTCCTGCTTGAAAAGAAAGATCTTCTGATCCAAGCCTGATATGGCTTTTTCGAGTTCAGCTAGCTGCTTAGCAACCGCATCGACTGTTTTCTGGGATGTTTCCCCCCTCATCTCTCTCTTGAATTCAAGAAACTCGCTCATGCAGGCATCGGCAAAGAGTTGCGAGTATTTTGGATCCGGACTCGTGACTTTGAGAATGAAGATCGAGGCCTTGGGCTCCTGCTGAACCACAAGATCGGGTAAAATCCCCTTTAAATCGGGATGGGCACTTTCCACTGACGCCGTTGCACGGCTCTTGATGGCTTCACTCTGCATCAAGGAAACCTGGGTTCCGAAGTAGTTGCTCAGCTCTTCCGTATAGACGGCGGCCTCGCCTGTCATGATCCTAGGACTGACCATCATCCGCCCGGTGCTGACATAGAGGGGTTCACCCAAAAAATAGCGAACCCCTTGGACCAACAGGGACGCAGACAACAAAAGGACCGGTAACCACCAATACTTTTTAAGCAAAAGGCTGTAGCGGTACAGACGCGCCCTAAGAACAGCCGGCGATAAAGGCCCCCCAATCCCAAGCTCCTGTCCAAATTCAGCCATATACAATCCTAGAAGTTAATCAGCCTCTTGGGCACAAAGATATGATCTCCGTCACTGACCTCTGGATTCATCTCCTCTTCTCCCGTTTCAAGTATCTTGACCATATCGATGACCATCGGCTCGCCCTTTTCCCCCTTACGGAAAAGCTTCACATGCCGCTTGTCCGCAAAGTCACCAAATCCTGCCTGAACGACCACATCCTTGACGGTCATATTCCGATCTAGCGGAATCGGAATATTGCCTGCTTGCCTGACATTGCCTGCAATACTGACCTGCCCGCGACTGGTCACGGCAGGGACGATCAGCTGATCTTCAGGCTCGAGAACACGATCCGACTCCGTTTTTCCCTGCCGTATATCATACAAATTAATGATCACCGGATCCGAGGGCGGCGCCCCCTCCACTGGCTTGCGAACCAACTTCACTTGAGTGGTGTTAGCCCGGTCCTCCATGATCCCTACGGAGGATAAGGCTTTGCTCGCTGTCATGTTCTCATCCACAGGAATTTCAAACGGTCCCGGCTTCGTGACAGCTCCGCTGATGTAAACCTTGCCCCTGGATTTTCCGGAAGTTGCGAGTGAAATCAGAACCGTCGCCTGATAATACAAGTCTTTTTCCAGAATACGTTTAATCTCTTCCGCCAGTTGACGGTGTGTCTTCCCTTTGGCCAAAACTCGACCGAAGTAGGGGTGTTCCACCTCTCCGCTGTCTGAAACCTGCAGAAGGTTAAGCGACCTTTGCCCGGACGCCTTGCTATCGCTTTTGGATTGCGGATCTGGCTCCTCATCCAAATCCTCCAAAACGCGAAATTCCAAAAGATTTCCGACTGCGATGATTTTTTTGTCGTCTAATGACTCCATCGGGTTCGTTTTGGATGGATCGGGAACGGGAACCTTCCCAACTGCCGCCCCCGCTGGGCTCTCGGCATCTGCCGTGCGAATGGAGAGTCTGGTGTTGGATTGGGAAAATCCGATCGATATAGACGCCACAAGAACAAGAAGAACCTGAGCCACCCTCTTGCCTGATCCTAAATCAAGGCAGGGGGTTAACAGGAATTTAAAAATCATAATTGAGATTGAGCACCGCCGTCCACTGATCGTAGCTGTAGCTCGGCAGGTTGGAATCCTTGATCAGATAGGAAAAGTTCAACGAACTGGCCAGTTTCTCCGTGAGCTTGTAGCCCAAGTTGAGGGCTGGACCATACCGCTGGTATGTTTCCGCATTGATGCTCCCCGACTGTTTTCCCAACTCCACAAAAAAGGGCGTGGAAATGGTCATCTGATCGATAATTTTCCAAGAAGGCCTGAAATTGAAAAGCCAGACATCGACATAATTTTGCCCCAGACTGGCGGAGATTTGCGTGCTCCGGCTTGCGGTCAGGGTGTAATTCATAAACTCGTTTAAACGATGATCCAAGGCGGCATTCAAATAAAAGGTGGAGGGATTTCCTCCGGCGGCAGACTCTGGGGTTTGATTCCCGGTAAACTGGCCCCAAACATATCCCACCCGCCCTGATGCAGTGATATATTCGCTGAGACGGGCATTCAAAAAGGGGCCCACCTGATAGATGTTGTTGTTGTTCTGTCCGTATAGGATTGTTCCGTTGCTGAGTGTCTGTGGAGTGCTTGCATTGGAATCATAAGTCGTGAGAGCCGCCACCCCCTCCAGACCGACGGCGAAAGTTCGTGTCAGGTAATAACTCACACTCAAGCTGGGCGTCATGGTAGCCCGTTGCAGATATTGAAACTGTGATTGGAAGGCGAAGAGATTGAAGTAATCAAATCCTCCGGTGACAATAAAGTCACCCAGATCCCAGTCGACATTGGTACCAACACTGTTTTGAAAAATGGAAAACCGCGAAACATTACTCAACTCCCCTGCCTGGGTCGGATCCTGCTGAATCGAAAATTGCTCATACGGAGAAATGCGAAAATCCCCGGCAAAGAATTTTCCCTTGAGGGCGCTGGTTGGCGCAAGAGTGACACCTCCGGGACTCTGACTCTCTGCAACATTCCAGTAATAGGCATAACCTCCGGTGACTCCGAAGGTAAGAGTGTTGAGATCACTGATCGGCCAGGAAAGGTTGATCGTTGCAGTAGGGGCTGTGTACGCACTTCCTATGGCCCCGCTCTCCTTCAGATTTACATTCGAATTATATCCGTTGGCCAAGCCCACCCCCACATTCATTAGAACAGGCCCAACTTCTAGGTTATAGTCCATCTGTTCTGGCTTTAATTTTTGACTCATGGCGCTCGCCTCTCCGGCCAGAGATTGCCACTGACTCTCTTGTCCTTCGACAAGCGTCAAAGTGGACAAGAGAACCAAACCGACGCAAGAGCACCACCTCCGCAAGGCTAAGGCCATAATCCACATCATAGCCCTTTCAGAAAATCCGCCAACGAAAGGACCTAGACTAAGGGGCAGAGAGAAAGGTTCTGTTCTCACTATCAACAATTTACACTTTTTTATGTAAAAACAAATACAATTTCAGCAATTGCAAGTAGTTGATGGAAATAGATTAATCAAGCTGGTGGAATCCATCTGAGATTCTAACTCCATGAAGTGAAAAGCAGTTCAATTTTTAGAGCGATCTACCACCTGTACTCTTGGATTCATCTGAAGTTATCACCCTTCCCCTGACACCAGATTTCACCTTTCAAGCAATTATCGTAGTAAAACTAGGCCTCAATAAATGTTGCCCACGCGTCAACGCAGAAAAGTTCGGAGAGTTTTTTACGACCTCTATGATCACCAGATCAACCGGCGAAATTAAATGTCGATTTAGTTCGTAGAAAAAGAATCGCCTAGATCGATGCGTAAAACACAAAAGATTGTACGCCCCCTCACAAAATCGCGAAATAAACAGACAAAGGGAACTTCATCCAAGTTTAGGCAAGGCTGCTAAGTTGCAAAATTCTCAGAATTTTATACTACATTTATTACTTATTTTTAAATAATATGTTTTTAACAAATTATTAACATTTTTATTGACGACCACTATATATATGCAAATTAGGTGCAATGAGGCCCAAGTTTATGTGCGCGCATGACATTGGACCTCAAAACATCAACTGAGGACTAATTATGCATATTAATGTAAAATCATATTCGTCTAACGACCTGGATGGTGCCGTCAGACGCAACGAAGAAGCACCCCTTTTTCTTGCGCCGTTTGGAGCGGGCCTGGTGTTCTGGCTTGCTTTTATTGGGGTCGGTCTCTGGCTTGTTCTGGCGAATGCATTCGCAAATGAAGTTTCAGCCAGTAGCAACGACCCCATGGTGATGAAAGTTTACCCCGATGGGACAAAAGTCGTTGTTCATTGGAGTGAAGTCGGTAAGGCAGTGGACAACGGCGAAAAGCACGGGGGCGCACCTAGAATCATCGCCTATGACCCCGCTAAAAATGGGGTGGTTCCGATTGGACAAACTACGCCTGAAAAATCTTCGATCTCTTCATTGATCGCCCCAGGAGCAAAATCAGATCAAATGATGCCGGAAAAAACTGGTAATGGATATATATGGGGTCCCAAGGAGGGATTCTCTCTAAAAGCTTCAGCAGGCCCCGCTTGGATGAGTACCGTCAATACAACGATCCTCAATCCCAATGGTGATGGTGTAAATTATAAACTTGGTTTAGTCACAAACCCGGGAATACGCTTCGATGTTGCCCCTGGTTACAATTTTAACGAGTACTTCCGGTTCGAAGTTGAAGCTGCCTTTATTTATAACCAAGGCCACAGAGCAACTATATCTGGCGGAGATTTGGGCGGCGACGAAATTACTGGTTACGAGAACAACCGCTTTGGTTTTTCTAGCAGTGGCGCGTACCAAGTACCAATTATACCACAAGTTGTTTTCACCATTCCGATTGACGAGGTTCCGATACGGCCATATTTCAGCGGGGGATTTGGGCCAAACTGGCTGAGCATAAATGCCCACAACGTCGCAGGCGAAGGAACAGATTTTTATTCAAGCAGTTGGAATTGTGCGTGGCAGGCCTCCGCTGGCGTAGATATTAACGTTGCCGATGGGATTGATTTATCCTTGTCATACAAAGCGCTAGGAACAATCAATCCAAACTTGCAATCCAATGGACCGACAGACTCGTTTTATACTCAGTCTGCCAACATTGGTCTCACCTGCCGATTCTAATGCAATTGGCTATCTTTAAAAAGAGCCCCCCTGTATGGGGGGCTCTTTGTTTAATCCAACTTATATTCATTACGCTTGGATCCGCCCAAACGTTTCCCGAAACAGTTAACCTTCGGAATCCTGCATCCGATCCATCCAACCCTACTGGAAGCGAGAAGATCGGTATCGTTCCAATCGGCACATCCTCTTCTGCTTCATCAAACTCTATCTCTCCCAATGAGATCGAAGTCTCTACCCTCACCATGGAAGAGTTCTACGGTCCCAATGAGGGCCCTGTTTTCCGCACAGCAGTCGGCGTGAATCTTCTCCAGCCATGGAGTGCACGCTTCGGAGATCAATCCATCTACAGTAAGACCATCTTTAATCCAGGGATCCGCTATGATCTTGAGGCTGGCTTCAACATCCTTCCTGAACTGCGACTTTCGGCCGAAGGGGACTTTATCTATAATTCAGTTCATTCGGCTGTATGGGGAAACGATACTCGTTATGGGACAGGCTCGCTTTACCAAGTCCCGCTGCTTTTCAATGCCAAGTACCATTACCTTTCCCAAGGCCCAGCCCGGGGCTACGTCGGAGCAGGCGTGGGCGCCAACTGGATGATCTATCAGTCGGGAACTGTTCTCACTCAAGGACACCCTTATAACTCCTATCAGTGGAATTTCGCATGGCAGTTTACCACGGGATTTACTTGGACGCTGGAACCCGGCCTAGATCTGGATATCGGATATAAATGCTTATCGATGCCTAACCCAAATTTTGCTGATTTTGGGACTAGCCACGCCATCTTTAATCACTCAGCTGAAGTCGGTCTTGCTTGGCGCTTCTAAAATACCGTTCCCAACCGACAGGCTAGCCAAACAAGTATGTGAATAACTTAACTATAAGTAGGGCTCTTTTCTTTGTAGCTCCCATACATTGTGTTCAGACTTTTGAGAGCAAGTCATATGGCTTTCAAATCACCCATGATCAGAGGAATTCTGGTCTTTTTAATTTTTTGCGGAGCTAATCCGCTACAAGAGGTTTTCGCCCAGAGACTGTCGGTCAATTCGGCATCCACGTACTCTGAACCTAGTAACATTCCCGCTTCTCCATCGGCACCCGATCTCACGGATAAAAAAACCGATGAATCCAAGGTCTTGAAAACCTATCCTGATGGAACAAAAAAAGTTGTTACAGTTTCCGACCTTAATTTGCCAGATGATGGCAAGGCCTTCGGCGGACCTCCCGAATTAACTCCCTACCTAGGAGATTCATCTCAAAAAGAAAGTTTGTCCCAAGAGAAAGGTGCGCCGACTCCAACTCCTACTGTACGCATGCCCTCATCTATCGATACAGCTCTACGCGCTTCTGAGGATCCGATAGGAGGCCTCGCGGCAACTACCTCCTCCGGTGCTTCCGTAGCGGGAGGTGCTACCCCCGATCCAATGGGAGGCGGTAGCGCACCCATCGATCCTCTGTCTGGAAGCACACCGAATAACTCCCCGCCCCCCCTACAAACTGTTTCCGGAAAACCTGCCCCTGTATCCTCGCTCGAGAACACGATCGAACTTGGAACCTATGACGATTTCTTTATGAACGCTGCCATCGGTGGAACGATTCAAAGGCAACTCACGGCAACTCGAGTATTCAATGGAACCAACATGCAGGCATATCCATACACCTACACAAACGGAACCTTAAATGGCTCGAATGTATCATCAGAGAGCTTCACTTTTAATCCAGGATTTCGATTTGATGTTGAATTTGGTTACAATATTTATGACTGGCTCGGTGTTAGCCTCCAAACAGGAATCATCTATAACGGATTAGATCAATATAATGTAACTTTGGATGGGAATTCATACCACTTATCTGCAGATGGTGAACTCGTGCAAGTACCGGTTCAACTGGATGTGATTCTACGATGGCCTGGCGCCCAAGCTTTAAAGCCTTTTATCGGAGGAGGTGTGGGAACGGTGTGGCAACAGCTCGATGTGAATACTTATTATGCTGATTCAATGGCTATTCAGGGAAACTATTGTAGAAGTGCTTTTCAATTCGGATTCAACGGTCAAGTAGGCGCCAACTATACGGTAGCTCCGGGCCTCGACTTCTATGGGGTCTTCAAGCTTCTTGGCGCTGTGACCCCTCGCATTGGCAACTATGACTTTGAAAATACCTATAACTTTGCTGTCGAAGTGGGAGTCCAGTCTCGCTTCTAATTCTCCTCAACGCTTATTTCTCCGGCCTTAAGACCGTGACAAATCCCGCGCTTTGTCTTCTCAATAAAGTCACAGAATTCCTTCACCTCTTTCACTTTGATGTCCGTTCCTTTTCGAATCTCCTCCAACGCTTGAACTCTATTTTTTCCACCAAAGAAAAATCCTTCATACACCCGCTGCAGGGCTTTCCGCCCCTCCAGCCCTACCCCAGCCCTCTTTAATCCGACTAAATTTAGCCCACAAACCCCGTTCGTCGCTACCGCCATGCAGTAAGGGGGTAAATCCATCCCAATCCGAGTCTGCCCCCGAACCATCGCCAACTTCCCAATCTTCACAAACTGGTGCACCACCACCGCCCCACCTAAAAAAGCCTTTTCCTCCACCTCGACATAACCCGCCAAAAGGACGTTGTTGACCAGAACCACACCGTCCGCCAATCGACAATTATGAGCGACATGAGCTCCCACCATTAAGAAGCACCCATTCCCGATGATTGTATCAGTGCCCTCTTTCGTACCCCGATGAATCGTTACATATTCCCGAAAGGTGTTTCCCTCCCCAATGACCACCCCGCTCTTGGCTTCCTGATAAGCCAGATCCTGTGGTTCTCCTCCAATCACCGCCCCCACCCCAATCCGGTTTTTTGGCCCCATTTTCACCCTTCCCTGCAGCACCACCCTCGGACCCACAACGCAGCCTGCCCCAAGCTCTACCTGGGGTCCAACAATCACCCCAGGTCCGATTTCACAATCGGATCCGATCTTGGCTCCTTTTTCTACGATGGCCGTGGGATGAATCTTGGCTTCACTCATAAATACCCTGCTTCCTTAAAACTATAGTACCCTGAACGACCCTCCCGGGCGACGCCGATAATTACATGATCCTGTAACAGGACCCCCACTACTTTCGCTCCATCCCGCAATTTTCGGGTGAACTCCAGATCGGCCGGACTCGGTGCGGGGTCTCCCGAAGGATGGTTATGCACCATTACCAACGCATAGACAGCCTCCCCGCCAATAGCCTCCCGCAAAATCTCCTGTGGCTGCACCGCGGTCTCATTTACAGAACCTCGGCTCACTTGAATCCTCCTCAAAAGCCTCAGTTTGGTGTTCAAAAGCAAAACCCATACCTCTTCCCGGTCTTTCTTTCTTAATTCGGGTCCCATCAAACTTTCCACCTTTGCAGGCGTATCCATCAATCCACCGGAAATTTCCGCCACTCCCACTCTTCGGCCAAGTTCGATCGCCGCCGCTACCTGGCATGCCTTCGCCATGCCTAACCCTTTGAACTCCTTCTGCAGGGTCTGTGGGGTTATTCTCGCCAATCCTCCCAACCCCTCACGGGATCCCAAAATATCGGCCGCCAGCTCAACCGCCGATTTACCCGGCAACCCCGTCCGAAGAAGAATCCCCAGGAGCTCCGCAGCTCCCAAGGCCTCTGGACCCTGAGCCATCAGCCGCTCCCTCGGTCTCTCCCCCGACGGTAATTCCCGAATCCGCCCCATGACCTGGAAGAATAAACGGTGTGACCTTTCCCCTCAAGAAGGGAGGAATATGCGCGGTTAGCTCAACATCATTCCCCTCGTATTTTTTCTCGAGGATCCTCCCCGCACGGGCCAGCAAGGCCAGCAAAGCCCCCTGGCTCTGCGGAACCTTCAAATGAACCCGCATACTCCATGCCGCCAACATCGTGGTCAGCTCAGCAAAGAAAGCGGGCATACCGTCTCCCGTCTGGGCGGATATGACCACTCCATGAGCCACCCCTCCCGCCTCTCTTTCCAACGCCGATCGATTCTCCACTTGGTCGGCTTTATTCCAAACCGTCAGGGTATGCTTGTCCCCCGCACCAATCTGACGCAGGACGTCGTCCACTGCTTTCATTTGTTGCTGTCTTTGCGGATGACTCGAATCAACAACGTGAATCAAAACATCCGCAAAAGCGACCTCTTCCAAAGTCGATTGAAAAGACTCCACCAGATGGGTAGGTAGTTTTTTCAGAAAACCGACCGTATCTCCCAACAAGACTCGAACGCCATTCGGCATCCGAAACTGCCGAATCGTTGGATCCAAGGTCGCAAAAAGACGGTTTTCCGCCGGAACCTCGGAATGAGTCAGTCGGTTCATCAGGGTCGATTTGCCGGCATTTGTGTACCCCACCAGTGCCGCCACAGGCCAGTGCTGTCGCATCCGACCTTCCCTTTGAATGGTTCGATGTTTACGAACCTCGACGAGATCTCGCTCTAACCGGGTAATACGCTCCTGAACCCGGCGACGATCCACTTCCAACTGGGTCTCCCCGGGGCCCCGCATCCCGATTCCACCCGTTTGACGCGAAAGATGCGTCCACATTCGCGTTAAACGAGGCAATAGATAAACCAATTGAGCCAATTCAATCTGCAGCTTTCCCTCTTTGGATTTTGCCCGCTGGGCGAAGATATCGAGAATTAGCTGTGTTCGGTCCAAAACCTTGCACGAAAAGATCTCCTCTAGATTTCTTGCCTGGGCCGGAGTCAGCTCGTCGTCAAAAACAACGGTATCTGCTTTTTTTTCTTTGGCTACTTTGGCCAATTCCACCGCTTTGCCGCTTCCGATGTATGTGGGCGCCACAGGACTTTCCAGTTTCTGGGTTGCCTGATCGGCCACTTCACCACCTGCGCTTTGCACCAACAATCCAAGCTCCTCCAGCGATTCCCCCGTCTCAATCCTGCCAGATTTATGAGTCTCTAACCCTACTAAAAAAGCCCTCTCCGTGGGACGATCCCGGTTGGTGGATATGATCATGAAACTGTGGTCATCGGGTTAAAGCGGTCACAAGGGTTTCGACCGTACTCTTGGGGAGAGGAAGCTGGGGATCAATCTCTATAGGTTGAAAATTAGGTAACCCCCGAAACCAGGTCAATTGGCGCTTCGCGTAGGACCGCGTGGTTGTCACGATTTTGTCACAGACTTCTTTCCGATCCGATTTCCCCTCAATCAGGCAGGCGATCTCTTCATACCCGATAGCCCGACTTCCCGGAGAACCCCTCCATCCTTCCCTCCTCATTAAACACTCCACCTCCTCCACCCACCCTGAATCCAGCATATGCCCCACCCGTTTTATGATGGATTGGGTTAGATCCTTGATTTTCGGCATGAGGACATAGCTTTTCACCTCAGATAGCGGACCGAGAATTGTATCTTTTTTTTGCCAATCAGAGATCGTCCGGCCAGTTTGCCTCCAAACGGCTAACGCCCGCACCATTCTCCTACGATTCTTAAGATCTCCCCCTTTTGCCCATTCGGGATCGACCCTGCGTACTTCCTGAGCCATTTTTTCGGAACTCATTTCCTCGATCTCTTCTGCTATCCTTATGTCTGTTCTGGGGGCAGTAGAAAGACCCTGTGTCATCACTCGGTGGTAAAGACCCGTTCCCCCTACCCAGATAGCCTTCTTCCTTTTTTCCTTCAGTTGAGTGAACACCTGCTCAGCCTCTCGCTTGTACTCCGCCGCAGAAAAAGAATCCTCAGGCTGAACTATATCCAGTAGATGATGAGGGATTTCTTCCCTTTCCTTCCGCGTAGGCTTTGCAGTACCGATATCTAACCCCTGATAAATTTGGAAGGCATCCAGTGAGACGATCTCCCCACCTGCTTTCCGGGCCACTTCCATGGCGAGTTTGGATTTACCGCATGCCGTCGGCCCAAGTAAGAACACCACCCGGAATTAACTCCAGTCGCCTAAACCCGCCGACTCCTTCACCCGCCAGACGTTGACCAACTCCTTCGAGAGTTCGTTAAGAAATCGTGAAGGGGTCTGCCATGCGTCACCCCCCTTCCCCATTCGCAGTCTGGGGTGTGTCAAATAAAGCTCATCCTTCGCCCGCGTCACCGCGACATAAAATAATCGCCGCTCCTCTTCCTCTCCCTCCTCGGTTTCCAAGGAGCGCGAGGAAGGAAAAAGTCCATCGCACAACATGATGACAAAGACAGTCCCGTACTCCAACCCCTTGGCCTGGTGTACCGTACTCAAACGTACAGCGTCCCCTTCGTGGTCATTGCCCCTCGCCGCTACTTCAGTCTCTGTGTTTCCTAGCAGAGCTAACTCAGCCAGAAAGTCGGCCGTGTTGGTGAAACCGTTGGCATAGTCTTCCAACTGCCTTAGATCATCCAAACGATTTACCGCATTGGCATACCTTGCGCGAACATGGTCGCCGTAGCTTCCCTCCACCACGATCTTCACCTGCTCACTTGGGGGTTTCCCAGCAATCTGGCGAAGCGTCTCTACCATCTGGGACCAGCCTTTGGCCCCCTTCTCCCCAACCTTGATCTGTCCGTAGGACTTCCCAGTAGCGGCTTCATTCCACATCTTGCTGGCAGATTTGGGGCCTACTCCAGGCAGCAGCCGAGCCAGACGGTGGAATGCCACCTCATCCTTTGGATTCACCGCCACCCGCATATGTGCCGCCACATCCTTAATATGGGCTTGTTCAAAAAACCTCAGACCCGAGGTAATCGTGTAGGGAATATTCCTTCGAGTCAGTTCCAACTGGATTTCCATCGCGTGAAAATGAGCCCGGTAGAGGATAGCGATGTCAGACAGATTTGCCCCCTCCTCATGTAGTTCGAGAATCCGTTGGGCCACAAAGGTAGCTTGTTGCCCTCCATCCTCGAGGGCGACAACAGCCGGTTTTACCCCTGCTTCACGGACAGACCGAAGATTTTTTGGAAACTGCTTCGGATTATGTGAAATCGCGTGATTCGCTAAATCAAGAATCTGCGGAACACTCCGATAGTTTGTCTCAAGACGAACCATCCGTGCCCCAGGATGACGCTCAGGAAAACTGAGAATGTGTTCTACTTTAGCCCCTCTCCACGAGTATATACTTTGTGCATCGTCGCCGACGGCCATGATCTGGTGATGCCCACCCCCGATCGCATCTACAAAGTCAGATTGCAGACGATTCGTGTCTTGGTACTCATCCACCAAGACGTGTTGAAACCGTTGCCGGTAAATCTCTCTAAGCTCCCCACCCTCCTCGAGTAATCGCAGGGAAAGCGTCAGTAGATCGTCATAATCCATGGCGCCACTATCTTTTTTTCTTCGGATATAGATCTCCCCCACTTTGGTGATCCAGCTCTCCAATTCGAGAAAATAGCCAAACTGTTTCCTCAAGATGGAACCACAGGTCGTCCGATGGTTTGCCGCCAAACTGAAGATTTCCGCCAATACCTCAGGTTTAGGGAATCTTTTGTCCTTTGGATCAACCCCGGCCTCCCCGAGGCTGGCCGCTATCAGATCTTCGGCATCTTCCCGATCCAAAATGGTGTAATCACGGTTGTAGCCGACAACTTCCGCATGCCGGCGCAAAAGCCGGTTCCCCACATGATGAAACGTCCCACCCCAAAGCCGCGTAAGATCGTGGGGAAGGAGTGAAGCCACCCTGGCCAACATTTCCTTGGATGCCTTATTGGTAAAGGTCAGGAGGAGAATCTGCTCCGGAGGAACCCCTTGTTCCACCAGCCATGCAACGCGATAGGTCAGAGTGCGTGTCTTACCGCTCCCAGCACCCGCAATAACAAGCATCGCTCCAGGCGGGGCAGTCACGGCCTCCAACTGTTCAGGATTCAGTTCGGCCGCATAGTCAATGCTCGGACCACTCCCCGACCTTCCCTCTTCCCTTAAAACGTATTCAACTGACACACTTCGTCCTCCATCGCCCCTTCATATAACGCCCTACCTACAATCACTCCCTCAACTCCGCCAGCCTGATCCAAAGCCTTCAGATCAGGCAGCCCACTGATTCCCCCTGAAGAAATTACCTTTCCAGGAAAAGCCTTCATCATCTCTTTCACCGCAGGAATATTAGGCCCAGTCATCATTCCATCCCGAACCACATCGGTATAAATAATCCGGATCACACCCCCCCTGGCCATACGCTCGGCCAAATCCACAGCCTTCCAGCCGCTTGGTTTGGTCCAACCCCGCGTCTCAACCACTCCATCCCTAGCGTCAATACCGACAACAACCCTCTCAGAACCGAACCTTTTGACTGCCTCATCAATCGTGTCCGGTGCATCGCATGCCACACTACCAAAAATCACCCGTTGAACTCCCGTTTTGAGTATCTTTTCGGCGACAGCCAGATCCCGGATTCCTCCCCCGACTTGGCACGGCATTTTCACAGAACGGGCTATCTGACCGATCATCTCAAGATTTCTCATCTGACCTTCAAATGCCCCTTCTAGATCCACCAAATGCAAAACCTTCCCATCCACTTTCTCCCACCGACGGGCACATGCCATCGGATCCTTGCTATAAACCTTCTTTTCCGTCGCTTTGCCTTGCGCCAGACGCACCACCTCGCCAGCCATGAGATCGATGGAGGGAATGACAAACATCAGAAATCAGTCCATTCCCAGTTTTTTTCGACCATCCGGTGTGATCATCTGAGGGCCCCAAGGAGGATCCCAAACCACATCAACCTGTGCCTCCTGCACCCCCGGCAAAGTGAGGATTTTTTGCCGTGCGTCCGCAGCAATCGAGGGCCCCATGCCGCAACCTTGGGCCGTCAGCGTCATTTTCACTACGACCCGCTTACCAGCCCCTTCCATATTTTTGAGCTCCATGCTGTAAATCAAACCGAGGTCCACGATGTTGACGGGAATTTCCGGGTCATAACATGTTTTCAGAACAGCCCAGATCTCATCTTCTCCCGCATTTTGGCCCGTGGTGATCTGGGCTTGGGGTTGGATCGAGCGACCTAATGCATCGGCATCTTTCCCCTCGATCCGGAACAACCCTCCCTGATGTGTCGCATGGACTGTATAAGTTCCGCCTAGTTCCTGGGTGACCACCACTTCTGTCCCTTGAGCCAACTTTTGCCTGTTTCCTGCAGGAATCGCCGTGGCCTCGACTTCTCTCTTTAGGTGGATCATATCGCTCATTCAAAAAAACTAGCGTGCAAGCTCCTTGGGATCATCAGAAAAGATTTGTAACCCTTCCTTAACCCTCAATGGATCGTGAACTCTCCAAATCATCGAAAGCCTGCGATCCCATAACCTTCGATTCCAGAAATCCAAGGCATCATCCCGGTTTCGCATCCCTTTCTCGTTTTGAGTCAATTCAAGGAAGGATTTACGGGACAGACCCCAAACGAACGGCCGATCCCATCCTCCCCATTCAGCCTCCAACAGAATCCGATTATCCTCGGGCCGTTTCCCAAATCCGATCCCCACATCGAAGACCAGCCTTTCCCGATCCATTCCCTTTTTAACCCACTCGTTTCCTTTTTTTTCAAAGAACTCACCCACTTCTTTAACCACGTTGCTGTAGTAGGGCTTCAACTGCATCTCTTTCGGGCGGCCTGAGGCATGCATACAGATGTACCCCACCCTGCTCTTTTGGAGAACTTCCCACATGCCGGTATCCCAATCTCCACCGCCGACATCGTTCACAACGTCGACTCCTGCTATTTCGATCGCAGCTAAGGCAACCTCTGCCTTGTAGGTATCGACCGACAAGATGGCCTCAGGCATCTCCTTGCGAATCTCCTTTAAAACAGAGATGACCCGTTTTCTCTCCTCTGCCACTGATACCGGCTCCGCTCCAGGCCGGGTCGACTCCCCACCCACATCCAGCCCGTGGGCATACTTCAAAAGTTCAATCCCACGCCTTACAGCATCGACCTGCGAGAAATATTTACCCCCATCAGAAAAGGAGTCCGGTGTGACATTGAGAATGCCTAAAAGAAGAGGATGGAGAGCTTGAATCTCTAGACGTTTATCCCCGCAAAGCCACGTGATCGTGGCAGGGAAACTCATCGGAAAATAATCGCTTAGGCGCCGGCTGGCGCACCTTCCAACCCCGGGAGGATTCCGCTCTTGTCCTTGATTTTTTCAACAGGACGAGCGGCGGGCAAGGGCTCACTCGGGATCGGAGAACTCGGGGCAGAAATTCCCTTCGGCGGAGGATTGTTCATCTTGCCGAACTTCACGATCTCTTCGACTTGAGATCCGTCCAGTGTCTCGTACTCGAGGAGTGCGGAAGCAATCAACTCCACCTTCGCCCGATTCTCTTCCAGAATTTTTTTGGCCCGATCATAGGCCCCGTTCACGATCTTATGTACTTCCTCGTCAATTTCCCGGGCTGTCTGCTCGCTATAACCTCGCGACCGACCAATGTCCCGTCCGAGGAAAACGTAATCCTCATGATCCCCGTATTCGACCATACCCATACGGCCACTCATCCCCCATTCGCAGACCATCTTCTTGGCATACCAGGTTGCCATCTTAATGTCCCCGCTGGCTCCGCTGGAAATATCACCCAAGAACATTTCCTCGGCCACCCGCCCCCCCATCGCCACACAGAGATCATCAATCACCTTCTTACGACCATACCCGTACCGATCTTCGGTCGGGAGCATCATCGTAACCCCCAATGCAGGGCCCCGGGGAATAATGGAAACTTTGTGTAGCGGATCGGTGTGTTCGAGAGCGATATTCAACATCGCGTGCCCCGCTTCATGATACGCGGTCAATTTCTTCTGCTCATCACTCATGGCCAAGCTCCTCCGCTCCCGGCCAAATCGAACCTTGTCCCGAGCCTCCTCAAGATCGTGCTGGGTGATGGCCTCGGCATCTTTCCGGGCGGCTAGCAACGCCGCTTCGTTGATCACATTGGCCAGCTCGGCTCCTGAAAAACCGGGCGTACTCCGGGCAAGCGTAGCCCAGGAAACATTCTCCATCGCCTTCACCTTGCGGGCATGCACTTTCAGAATCTCTTCACGTCCTTTTACGTCAGGCAGGTTGATGTGGACTTCTCGGTCAAATCGTCCAGGACGCAGTAACGCGGGATCGAGGACATCCTTTCGGTTGGTGGCCGCGATGATGATCACCCCTTCGTTCGTATCGATTCCATCCATCTCCACTAGCAAAGCATTGAGGGTCTGCTCCCGTTCATCGTGCCCGCCTCCGAGACCGTGGCCACGACTCCGCCCCACGGCATCAATTTCGTCGATAAAGATGAGGCAAGGTGCGGTCTTCTTTCCCTGCTCAAACATGTCCCGCACGCGGGAGGCTCCCACGCCAACAAACATCTCCACAAAATCAGAACCGCTGATGCCATAAAAAGGAACATCAGCCTCGCCGGCGATGGCTTTAGCCAAAAGAGTCTTTCCGGTTCCAGGAGGCCCCACCATTAAGATTCCCTTCGGAATTCTGCCGCCAAGTTTCTGAAACTTTTTTGGATCCCGGAGGAACTCCACAATCTCGCTCACCTCATCCTTGGCTTCTTCAACTCCAGCCACATCGGCAAAAGTCACCTTGTTTCGGTCTTTGGAAAGAATCCGCGCCTTGCTCTTGCCAAAACTGAAAGCCGATTTACCGGCCATGCGAATCTGCTGCCGAAAGAAAAAGTACATGATCAAAACAAAGAGAACGAAAGGAAGGGTTCCCGCGATCGCCTGCCAGGTCGAATTATCAATGACCTTCTGGCTGACCTGTGGAAAGCCGTTGCCCGCAAGCAGCTGATCGAGATCCCTTTTGAAAGCGAGATCCACCGTCACCCTATACCCGGTGTTACCCTGCGCATCGACCCGGACACTTTTCTTAAGAGCCTCGGAAGGCTCAAACTTGCCGGACAGCCAACGGATATTCGTCGCCGGCTCCACATTCAGAACCACATCCTTTACCTTCCCTTGCTTGAGATAACTTTCGAATTCGGCAAAGGATAATTCCCGCGTGGAGGCCGCACTCTGATTCTGATGCGCGTAAAAGGCCAAGAGAAGAATCGATGTCGAAACCAGAAACAAAACGACCCCGCGCCAATTCGGCCCATCCCCTTTGGAGGGATCCTGCCGACGAACCGGCGGACGAGGAAGCTTGGGCGGTTTTCGATTACCAGATCTGGGAGCAGGCATATTTGTGAATCACAAACCTAGCACTTCGGTTTGCCTTTAGCAATCAGTCCCATTCTCTTGATCCAGAACAGTTTATTGCAACTTCGTGTAACCCCCGCATCCCCACGAAGTTGTGCTTTAAGGGTTGTACCTCCCTGAACCACTTTTCTTACACCCTCGATCTCCCCCCACGTAGGCCCTGAATAACCCCGATCCATTAACCAATACCGGATCGCCCGCCTCTGCCATGCCAGAGGCTTCTTTCGCCACTCCCTGACGTCAGGATGAATCGGCATCTTTCCAATCTCTTTCTCCCAATACTCTTTCTCTCCCGCAAAGATTTCAGCAGTCCGACCCAACACCCCCTTCACTTCCCTTCCGTAAACTTTCTCCAAGTAGGGAAAAATCTGGTGTCGTACCCGCGATCGCCATCCCTTCCTATCCTCGTTGGTCACGTCCTCCCTCCAGTCCAAACCAGCCTCTTTCGCTCCCTGACGAATCTGCTTCCTAGAGAGTCTTAGCCAAGGCCGGACAATCGAGAGTTTTCCGCGTTTTGATCTTTCAGAAATACCCGCCAAACCGTCCGGACCGGCCCCACGCAACAACTGCATCAGCACCGTCTCCGCTTGGTCATCCTCCTGATGCGCCAACCAAAGCTCCCACACCTTACTCTTTCGAGCCTGCCCAAGAAAAAAAGCCCACCGGACTTCTCTCGCCTCCCCTTCTCCTGTCCTTCCAACCTTTTGCGCCCGCCCAAGCCGGAATCGTAACTTTCTTTTTTTCGCCCAGCGCCGGACCCAGACCGCATCGGCCTCCGCGGAACGTCCTCTCCATCGGTGGTTAAAATGCCAAACCTCGGGATTGGCTCCCAGTCTCCACAAGGCCTCCGCCAAAGCCACGCTGTCCGCTCCACCTGAAACCCCCACAGCCAAGCGAACCTGTTTAGGATATGATCGGGCTGCTTCTACCAGTAATTTTTGCCACACCCCCTTGCTCTTGGGAGGATACTGATTCATCCTTTCCCTTTCTATGAATCGAACCCCCAGATTTTTTCTCCTCATTGGACTCATTCTGCTCGGAACCAGTCTAGTCGCCAATCTCCTGTTCCTGTCCAAAGATCACCACCTTTTTTCCTCCACCCCACATGTCAACCCCCCGCCTTCGTTTGAGGAAGAATTCGTTGAAGGTGACGAATCGCAAAAGAAGCGTATCGCCAAAATCGACCTATTTGGAGTTATCGCTCAAGAAGTTCCAGGGGAAATAGGTTCCTCAATGGTGGATGATGTCATTCTTCAAGTCCGTCAGGCTGCGGATGATGATTCCGTTGCCGCTCTCCTACTCCACATCGATAGCCCCGGGGGGGAGGTCACGGCCAGCGACAACCTCTATCACGAACTCACCCTCGTCCGCGAAGACAAGCCCGTCATCGTGTACCTCGATTCCGTCGCTGCGTCTGGCGGATACTACACGGCCATGGGCGGCTCCCATCTCGTCGCCCATGAACTCTGCATCACGGGAAGCATTGGAGTCATCATGCAGACCCTGAATTACGAGGGACTTTCCAAGATCCTCGGACTATCCACCCTGACCTTCAAAAGTGGGGCCCTCAAAGATCTTCTCAACCCAGCCCGAACCCCGACTGAGCCGGAAAAGAAACTCGTGCAGGACATGATCCAGGAAACCTTCTCCCGCTTCTCCTCCATTGTGACCACGGAAAGACAATTCGCCGGAGGAAAACTTCCCGCTGATCTGGCCGACGGACGTATCGTTTCAGGGAAGCAGGCGCTGGATCTTAAACTCGTCGATGCCACCGGATATCTTCAGGATGCCATCGCCGATGCGCGCCAAATCGCCAAACTTCCGGAAGACGCTCCGGTCATCCGGTATGTCGCTCCGTTCCATTTTAGCAAGCTACTCCGCTTTCTAGGGGAGAAATCCGAAAGCAAAATCCAACTAAACCTAGGACCTGAATCTTTTCATCTTCAGGCCGGTAAACTCTACTACCTCTCTACCCATCTTTTTCGCCACTAAATCCGTTCGCGGGATGAAGAATTCATCTCCAAACTGACTGTATGGCCACTTGGACTCCTCCTCTCGCAGCCCTGGTCTACGGATCCACGGTGCTGACGCTTGCCCTGAGTTTCCTTCTATTTGGCGGAGCCCAAAGAATCCGGACTCTTCTCATGCCTCGATCTCATTTACCTACACCAACCCTCCAAACTCCTGCCCTCCCTTTTGCCTTAGGACTCTCCCTCCTCGGTGTCACCGCTTGGTTCTCTCCCTCTCTTCTTCCGGGAACGGCACTGGCTCTGGGACTTTTTCTGCTCACCTTTTCAAAGCAAAGACCCGTGACCTTCTGGGGATTGCAACGATCCAGCCTTGGATCTGACCTGCGTTTTTCATTAATAACTCTCTTCACCTTTCTCATTCCAATATTCCTCCTCCTCGCCTTCTGCTCAGGAATCTATTTAGCCTTCGGATGGCCTCTCGAACCCCAGCCGGCATTACTCCGTTTTATGGAGGCAAGAGATACCAAAACTCTCACACCATTCTTGCTTTACGCCCTTATCATCGCTCCGGCGTGGGAAGAACTCTTCTTTCGTGGAACTCTTTTCCCCTGGTTGTCCTCTAGGCTTCCGGTGAACCAAGCTCACTGGCTTTCGGCTTTAGCCTTCGGCGCCGTCCATCTTCACGGACCCACTCTCATTCCACTTACATTTTTGGGAGCTGTTTTGGTGGGCATGTACCGATCCTCCCAAAGCCTCGTTCCATCATTTCTTCTTCACTCCCTCTTTAACGCAAACACCTGCATCCTAATCCTTCTGGCACGTCCTCCTATCCAGGCATGAAAAAAAGTTTTTTCTCGGAAGATCAGTGGATTGAGTGTTGGACGGCACCTTTCCTCCGGCGGCGAACTTCCGGCATCCGTTATGCCTTGGGCCATGACTGCGCCGTTCTTCATCATTCTTCATCCAATCAAACTGACCTGGTTCTGAAAACGGACGCCGTGGTGGAAGGAGTTCACTTCACTCGATCCACTCCGCCTAGTTTAATCGGACGAAAAGCTCTCGCCCGACCTCTCAGCGACCTCGCCGCCGCCGGAGCTGTCCCCAGAGCCGCACTTGTCACGGTGGGTTGCTCAAATTCGATCCATGCTCGTCGTCTCCAAAAAGCCTACGCAGGACTCGCCCTTCTAGCCAAAAAGCTCAACCTCCATGTCGTCGGTGGAGAAACTGTTCGGACGCGACAACTACTCCTTTCCGTATCCCTCTTGGGGGCTGTCGCAAAAGGACGCTCTCCAGGACGATCTGGAGGCAAGCCAGGCCACCTCCTTTTTGTAACAGGAAAACTGGGAGGCTCTTGGCCCCGCCGGCATCTCACTTTCAACCCAAGATTGGCGGAAGGACAATGGCTGGTGCGCCACCGCTTTGCCTCCGCTATGCTCGATCTAAGCGACGGGCTGGGCGCCGATTTACCAAGAATGGCCCGTGCCTCGCGCGTAGGGTTTCAAATCGACCCCAAACGGCTTCCTCTCGCTCCAAAGACCACACCCCGATCGGCTTTCACTCAAGGCGAAGATTACGAACTTCTCTTCTCAGTTCCCCCCCGGCAAGTTGCCCTTCTCCGAAAAAAATGGCCCTTCTCAACTCCGATCACAGAAATCGGTCGCCTACTCCCAAAAGCCCACGGTTTTGATGCTGGGGGCCTTCCTATGCGAGGTTATGACCACTTCCGTTGAACCCAAGGGGACCGAGATTTGCCGAGATGCGGTCGAAACCCGGACCCATGCCGCCCGAATGCTTCCCTTCTTAAAGCCGGGAACCATCATCCGCCTTCATGGGCCACTGGGGGCGGGCAAATCAGAATGGGTTCGGGGACTTGCCGCCGCTCTTGGAATTAAGGGAGAAATTCCAAGTCCCACCTTCACTCTCTGCCAACCCTTCTCGAGTGGTGCATTTCCCCTAGAACACTGGGATCTCTATCGGCTCGAAAAAGCCCGGGATTGGGAAACGCTAGGTTGGCCCGAATGTCTGGTCACCGCCGGTTTCGTAGCGGTCGAATGGCCCGACCGTTACCCGGGAAGATGGCCGGATCCGACAATCGACCTACATATTGAACCACAAAAGGACGGAACCCGGTTGATTCGCTGGACTCAAAAATAAACTCTCATGCTACGCCTCATTCTCGAAACATCCTCCAACCCCGGAACCTGGGCTCTCTCCAGACAGGGTGAAATTCTCGCCTCCGGAACCTGCGAGGGAACTGTCACCGCCTCTCTCATTCCCTCCCTTCGCCAATCATTTCCAAAAAACCTCAAACCTGACCAGATTTTGGTCGGAGTCGGGCCCGGATCTTTTTCCGGAATCCGTTCGGCGATAGCCTCCGCCGAGGGCATGGCCGCAATATGGCACTGCCCGGTTTTGCCCGTTCGTAGCACCGGATCGATTGCCTGGCGTCATCCCGACGTCACTTTGCTTGGAGTTTTCTCGAATGCCCGCCGGGGCGATTTTTTTGCCACCTACTACTCCCTTGGGAAAATGGAACGTCCGACGACCGTACACCCCATGGGCGAACTTCCGAAACTTCTCAGTAGCTGTACCCTGGCTGTTACCATCGACTCACTGCCTGGAATCGAAACACAGGAAAAGCCGGATGCCCTCACGTTGGCTGCCTTCCTTCATGCTCACGGCCTGGAACCCGGCTTATCCTTAGAACCCGTTCACTTGCGCCCCGCCCTAGCTACCCCACCGCCCTTGTAACCCGCGCTTTAAATTCGCCAACCCTGATCCTACGCTGGATTTCATGGCCCTATCCCATCGAGTTTGGTGCACCATATCCCTGTCCGCCCTCCGCTCAAATCTCCGCGCCCTCCGCCGGTCATGCCCACGCGGCACCCAGATTCTCGCCGTAGTCAAAGACAACGCGTACGGCCATGGCCTGATTCCCGTGGCCCGCACCCTAGCCCAGTCAGGGTGCGAGGAGTTCGGTGTAGCCTGCGCTGCTGAAGGTGAAGAACTACGTGGGGCAGGAATCCGCAACCCCATTCTTCTCCTTGGTTCCACTTTACCTTCGGAATTTTCTATCGCCCTACAACACCGGTTGACCATCACCCTCTCCTCCATGACGGAGGCCCGCGAACTCGCACGCGCCGCCGAACGTGCCCGCAAAACAGCTCTCGTCCAGCTCAAGCTCGACACCGGAATGAACCGACTTGGCGCTCGTCTTCCGGAATTTCGAAAACTCATTGCTTTCGTTGCACAACATCCCCGGTTGGATTTGATTGGAACTTTCACCCATCTCGCCTGTGCCGACTCCGACCTCTCCTTTACCCGCCGACAACTCACCCAAACCTCTCTACTTCCAAAATTTCTGAATCATCACTGGGGAAATACCGCCGCCATCCTTCACCGGCTTCCCTCCCCAAAAACCCATGCCCGACCTGGTCTTGGTCTTTACGGGATCAGCCCACTCCCCCGCCCAGGAACAAAACTTCGACCGGTTCTTTCCTGGAAATCAAAGATTCTATTGATTCGCGAAATACCTAAAGGAGAGACCATCAGCTACGGAGCCACTTATCGCACCAGTCGAGCAATGAAGATTGCCACTGTCGCCACCGGATATGCCCACGGTCTTCCTCGTTCTCTCTCCAACCGGGGTTCCGCCCTGATTCACGGACACTCCTGCCCGATTGTAGGACGCGTCACGATGGACATGACCCTGCTCGATGTGACCCACGTCCCTCAAACCAAGAGAGGAGACGAAGTCGTTTGGCTCGGCCGCGCTGGAGACAAGGAGCAAACAGCCACCGATATGGCCCACGATGCCGGAACCATCCCCTGGGAAATTTTCACCCGTCTTTCTCCGAGCCTACCCCGGATCATCGTCTGAAATCCAAACTCCTGCTCCAACTTTTGGTCGGGACCGCCGCCTGCGTCCTGGCCGCATGGATTCCTGTACGCTTTCATGCCATCGAGCAAAGACTTTTACTTTCCGCTGGCCAAGGCACTCTCCCCCTCACCGAATGTGCCGCCTCCCTTCTAAATTCCGAACATCTTGGAGCCGGTCTTCGTCTGGCTCTTCTGGCCAAAAGCTTATCCCTTCCTGAAAGCAACATCGTTCTCCAATCAGCTCGCACGATCCTCTCCTCCAGACGGGATCTGAGCTACCTAGGAACTCGCGATACTCGACTGGAACTAATCTTGGGCACTTCGGGGATCGCCTTTGAAAAAGGCCCTTCGGATCCTCCGCCCATTCTGAATCTTCTCCTGCGTGAACCCGTGCGAATTCGGTTACAGGATAATCTTCGAGCCAATCCATCCCCGGGAGTTCAATCTCTTCTCGAAACACTCTCCCTTCCCCCACTCCCACCACTTCTTCCTGCCCGACAACCGGGAGGACAGCCGTTGGAGGCATCCATCCTCCTTACGGCGCATCTCCTCGATACCGGAGCCTTTTCTCCATCCCTCGCAGGAGAGATCAAGGCTGCCACCCATGCCTCCCTAGAGGAAAACTCCCTTAGACCTTTGCAGCCTGCCCTCCTTGCGATGATTTCCTTGGCCCGGCGTTATGAATACGACTCTCTTCTACAACTTCTCCAAACCGTTCAATCTTTACCCGCCCTAAATTGGATCGCGGAACAAATCCGCTCCCCCAGCGAACCCGCTGACCTTTTCCTGGCCGCCTCCATTTGGGCCGGCCCTGCGGACCGGTTGCCTCGCCTTCCTCTTTCTGCACAAACACCATGGAAAAACCTTTCAGATGCATTGGTTGCGGGAAAAGGCTCTGTCGAACTCCTACTCCAGAGGCAAGCTCCCGTCATTCACCTCTTCTCGCCCTTTCCGACCCAATGGGCACCCTATTTTCTCCGTTGGGAGAAATCCCTCCTTGTTCTCCGCTGCCTTCTTTTCCTCGCTGGAGCATGGTTGTTGGTCGATGGCGTATGGCGCCTGATCCCCGATCTTTCCATGACCGAACCCGGGCCATGGAAACCCGTCCCCCGCCTGGCACAAACCCTTCTTCTGGCTCTCTTTATGGCATCCATCCTAGAACCCTCTTTTTTTCACCCCCGAGCTCTCCCGCGCTATCGATTGAGTCTCGCCGATCCCTCTTCCTCGCCTAAAATCCAACCTAGGAGTAAAAACGCCATGGACTTCACCAATCTAATTACCCTCGCAGTCTTTTTCGGTCTGCAGATCACCGTCTATCGCATCTGCCTTCGCCGAATCCGCCAGATCGAAGAAGGTCCCGGCGATGCCAACCTCAAACTCAAGCTTTTGGAAAACGAGGATAACCTATTTGATGCCGGTCTCTACGTCGGGATTGGGGGGACAGCCACAGCCCTTGTCCTTCAGGTCGTCGGCATTATCCAACCCAGCCTCTTGGCTGCCTACTCTTCCAACCTTTTCGGCATCACCTGTGTCGCCCTCGTGAAAATCTTTCACGTACGAACCCTCAAACAACGACTACTTCTTCCCCCCACGAAAACCTGAACCCGCAATTGCGGAGTCATGTCAGCCTAGCCTATCCGTGAATAAGACCCTTCTCCTGATTCTTTGCGACTTTTTACTTCTGAATCTTTTGGCCCTGACGCGTTGGGACAAAAATGAACTTCCCGCCCCCCCCGCCCCGCTCGCAAGCCAACCTGCGTCCGCCAAGGATGACGTTCTCTCCGCCCTACGCCTGAGTCTGGAAGAAGAGCGGAACAATCGGGAAAAATTAGCCCGAGATCTGGCCACCACAAGGGATGAATCAAAAAGCCGTGCGACGATTCTCGATCAAGCTCGCATCCGCACAGCGGAACTCTCTGAACGACTTCAAAAGGCGGAACAGGAATCGCTTCGATTAGCCCAGCAGTCCGGCATCGATTCGGAGCGATCTCGTGCCAGCCTCGAAGCCGCCCAAGCCGAAGCTGCCGCCTTGCGACAAGCGCAGGAAAAAAGCCGTGCTGAATCCGAAACTCTACGCTCCCAGCTGACCGCTGCCACCATGACAGCTCGCACGGCGGAGGAACGCGCTCGTGTGACCGAAACCTCACTTCGAACGGCCGAAGAAGAGAAGAAGAAGTTGCTGGAACAAAATCAATCCCTGTCCAAGGGAGTCACCCAGCTCGCAGAAAAATCGGGCGAGATGACGAAGGAGATCCGTGACTACCGCCCTGTCGCCCCCAACTCCCTGTATGCCGATTATCTTTCCCGGCGATCGACTATCATTCTTTCGACAGAACGAACTTCCGCCCAAGGCTCGGGGTTCAAACAAAAGGAATCCAAATCGATTCTCTTAACGGACGGGAATCGCACCGTAGCTCTGCTTCTCCTTAATCAGACCCCTCTCAGCCTAGGGGATGCCGGGGGGAGCTGGAACGCTTTGACCGGGTCGCTGACTCTTCCTCCGCCTGCGAACTTTCCAAAACCCATCGATTCCTTACAGACTCTCAAGCAAGGGGATCCCAGATTCCTTCTGGTTCCCGTGGGACAACCAGAAAGCGAGCGAGTTGCCTCCTCCGCGTACCGTATTGCCGGGGATCCATTCCGTTTTCCACGTGCCCTCCTAATCTCACCTCATGGATCAGGTTATGGAGAATGCTCTTTCCGGCTTGAACCCACCCTTCACGGATATTTGGAGATGGATTCACGCTTCCTCAACCGGCTCCAAGGCGAATACGCCCCATCCGCCGGAGATCTGGTTCTCACCTTAAACGGCGAGTTCCTTGGCATTATGATCAATGACCAATACTGTGCCCAAGTCAGCTCGCTAGAACCCTCAACCCCCCTGCCTTGGGACGCCAAAGGAGCCGCCAAAGGAGTGGGGGAAGCCCTTTTTCCCATCAAACGCAGCGTGGGGAACCTCGATTCGAGACTGCGTTAAGCCTTTAAATCTTTCTTTCCCCCAACGCCTGAACCTCTAGAAACAAGGAGCACCTTGAGCGCCGAAACTCTCACCTTCGAAAATGCACACGCTCTCTCCGAGCTCTACAACGCTGACGAGTCACTTCTGCGGGAAACGGAAAAATCCCTGGGCGTCAAAATTATAGCCCGCGATGCCATCCTCAAAATCGATGGCTCAGCCCAAGGGGTCGCCTCCACTCAGGAACTTTTTCAGCAGCTTCATCTGGCCCATCAACACGGCATGCGGGTTCGTCGTCACGAGTTCCTTTATGCTTTGAGGGCAGTCGAACGCGGGGAAGGCAAGGATCTGGAAAGTATATGGTCCTGCCGGATCCAAGTTTCTCCGAAGAAACCGGTCATTCTTCCCAAGACCTTCATGCAGAAGGCCTACGTTGATGCCATCCGCAAAAATGACCTCGTCTTCGGGTTGGGCTCCGCCGGAACCGGAAAAACCTACCTTGCGATGGCAATGGCCATCTCCTACCTCAAGTCTGACAAGATAAGCCGGATCATCCTCACCCGCCCCGCGGTCGAAGCCGGCGAGGCACTCGGTTTCCTTCCTGGCGACCTTCAGGAAAAGATATTCCCCTACCTCCGCCCTCTCTACGACGCCCTATACGACATGCTCGATGTGGAGGACATCCAGAAAATGATGGATAAGGGTATTTTGGAAATTGCTCCTTTGGCGTACATGCGGGGCCGAACCCTTACAGGTGCCTTTGTCATCCTCGATGAAGGACAAAACGCCACCACCGAACAAATGTTTATGTTCCTTACTCGTTTGGGGCCGGAATCGAAATGCATCGTGACTGGTGATCCAACTCAGATCGATCTTCCGCATACCCGCAAATCCGGCTTGGTGGAGGCCGTGCAGGCCTTGGCCCCCGTGGAAGGCGTCAGCTTCATCCGCTTTGAGGACACCGATGTGATTCGGCACGAGCTCGTCGGGAAAATTGTCCGTGCCTATAAGGAACATCGCGGAGTCCGTCAGACTAGCCTTTCGTTGTGAATCCCAAAGCGTCCTCGTGTGTCGGCCGCGCCGTCACCGAAAATCGCCTCGAATCCGATTCCCGTATTCGCTTTCTTATCTTCGCACTTGCAGGGGCCTCTGCCTATGGGCTTTCCCTGCTGACCCCGGCAAGTTCCTTTACCACCTCCTGGATTGCTCCCGTCTTTTCATCCGTTGTACTTCCGATGATCCTTTCGGTGATTCTTCCCGAAGCCCTACGACGGAATCGCCTGCTAGCTCTGTTTTACCTCACTTGGATCGGTAATTTTGCCTTCACTCTGCTTCTTTTGAAAATCGCTCCCCGATTTTCTTTCGGAGCCGGCTCCTACCTGATCCCGCCCGCGATGGCTGCCCTCGTACTTACCGCCCTGGTCAGTGCCCGGGCGGGAATACTTCTGGTGGCTTTATTGGGCATGTCAGAATTTTTTCTCCTCCGCCCGGATGACCGATATCTGATCGCAACCCTCACCACTGGGGTTTCTGCCGTCCTTTTCTCCCGTCACATCCACCGTCGCTCCGACCTCCTCCGGGCGGGAGCTGGAATTGGCGTGGTCGCTCTGCTTGCAACCGTTCTTCCGACAGGCTTGAACTTCAACATAGCTCGGGAGCTGATTCTAGCCGAAGCCATCTCTGCTGCCGCCGTTGGGCTTCTCGGCGCCATCATCGTTGGCGCCCTCCTCCCCGTGTTGGAATCTGCTTTTGACCGAACCACAGACCTGTCCTGGCTTGAATTATGCAGCCAAGACCATCCAATCCTCCGAAGACTGGCCGTTGAGGCACCCGGAACCTATTTGCATAGCGTCCTAGTCGGCCACTTGGCTGAAGCTGCCGCGGCGGCCTCCAACCAAGCCAATCCCCGAGCCTGCCGAGCGATGGCACTTTACCATGATATTGGAAAACTCGAAAAACCGGAGTACTTCACAGAGAATTTCAACGCTTCCGATCCAGACCCGCATGCCAGCCTGACGCCCTCTATGAGCGCTTTAATCATTCTAGCGCACGTGAAAGATGGTGTGGCTTTGGCTCGCCAACATCATCTTCCCAGAAAAGTCCGTGAAGCCATACGCGAGCACCATGGGACCAGCTTGGTTTGGTATTTTTATCAACGAGCCCTGCAACAGGAAAAGGACGCTCGTACCGGTGGCAAGATTCTTCGGCTTCGTGACGAAGATATTCCCGAAGTAGATGAATCATCTTTTCGCTATCCCGGCTCCATCCCTCAATCCCCAGAAACCGCACTTCTGTCACTCGCGGATGCCGTCGAATCGGCTTCTCGTGCACTCGAGAAACCCCACCCTGGGGACTCCAAAAGGCTTGTGGAAAAGATTTTTCACGACCGCGAAAAGGAAGGTCACTGGAACGAATGTGGACTGACGGCCACACAGTGGATCGAGGCCCGAGACGCCCTCGCTAAATCACTTGAAAACATACTCCGCCCAAGAATCCGCTATCCTCAGGATCGACGTGCCAAAAACAAAACCCACACTCCATCTGAGCAACCGCCAGCGCCGGTATCGGCTGAACCTCGCATTCTTCCGTCGAAAGATTGAGCGCGCGCTCGCGCGCCTTCCGGCAGATCGAATCGGGCGATTGCCTTTTCCCCTCGTGTTCGTCTTCGTAGGAGCAGGCGAAAGTTCACGCTTACACCTTCAGTTTTCCAAGGACCCTACCCCCGCGGACGTCCTGGCTTTCCATCATGGGGAAATTGTTGTTTGCCCGGATGTGGCCGCCAGCCTGCATCGCGCACATCACCTTACCTTCCAGGAGGAAGTTCTTACCTACCTGATACATGGCATGCTCCATTTGGCTGGTTACCGAGACGCATCTCGAAAGGGCGCTATGACTATGCGCCGCCTACAATCCCGTTTAAGAAAATAGTCAGTGTTGCGTTTGTTGTTGTTTTTTCTTCTTTAGCCATAAGTTGGCTGAGTCTGCTTCGGTCGGATTGACCGCTTTGACAATTCTGGGGATTTCGAAAGTCCGCTCAACTCTTGCAAAGATCTCCGGCACCGGATCCCCATCTTCGTCGATCAGTTCGATAATCACCCGATGGCGACCTTCGGACAAACCGGCCAAGGGATAAGGCTCCTCCTTGCCTAGGATTGTTTCCACTCCATCCATGAGCACCTTCACCCTGAAACTTTCTTTCCCCAACGGGGCGTTATGGGCACAAAAATCGAGCCATACTTTACCTTCGGCATCCGGATAAGCGTTTCCATCCAAAGGGAGATTAACCGTCAAATAGGGGCGCTCCCTAGGTTGGAAGTTTGAGAAATCTCTCCGCCGGACATAAAAGTTCACCCGATCCCAGGCCTCTCGATCCATCAACATTCTTCCGTCCGGACGGACCGCGTAGGACCTTAAGGTGTGGGCCCCCGGGGTAAGTCCCCTGAGAATCACAGGTTTGAGCTCATGAGCATGCTCGATGGGTGATCCGTTATCCAAAATCAGAAAGATACGGTTCCCTCCATCTCCGATGGCATAATTCTGCAAACAAAAAAACACGTCCACCGTCTCCCAAGTCATGACCTGCTCTTCCTGTGGGGTTTCGATTTTTAAAACTACCGGGTGGCCGGAATGAATAGGCATTCCCGTATCGGTCTTTGGCTTTTCATACTTTTCCGCTTTCTGCACCTGTTCCATGTGAGGTTCCACCGCCTTAACCGCGTCCTGAGAAAGTTCTGCCTTCCGAACCGGCTCCTCCTCGGTTTGAGCTACAGCCATAGACACAAGCAGCAACAATCCCCCGCTTATCCGGCTAAATAACATGACCTGAATTAACACCCTTTTTACCCGTTCATAAACCCTTAAACTAATAAGTGGTATGCCTTCCCTCCCCCTACTACGTCCTTTAGACCTGTCCGCGACCCTTTTAGGGGGACAAACCTTTTGCTGGACCCAGAATCCATCGGGGACTTTTTCAGGCTGGATTGGTGAGGTGCCTGTTGAGCTTCAGGTTCACGACCGAGCACTCCTTTGGGATAACCCGGCATTAACACCGTCCTCCATCCAACGATATTTCTGTCTCGATCTAGATATGCAACGCGCATTGGGAGAGGGCGCCACAGATCCTTGGCTGAGGAAAGCGACTCAGATCCACCCAGGCCTCCGACCCGTTCGGGATGAACCTTGGGAATGCTTGGTCAACTTTCTATGTTCCTCCTTGAAGCAAATTGTTCAAATACGCCAGATCAATGCTCGGCTTCGTTCTGCTTTCGGCGGGCCTTCAAATTCCTTTCCCGCCCCGGGTGTTTTGGCTCAGGCAGGTGAAAAAGCCCTACGGGGCTGTGCACTCGGATACCGCGCCAAACACGTGGCTCAAACAGCGCAAATCGTGGAACGCACTCAGGCTTTCCTTCAAATTGCCCCATCTCTACCAACTCCCTTGGCCGCCCAACATCTCGAACAATTGCCCGGTGTGGGACCCAAGATATCCCGCTGTGTTCTTCTATATGCATATAGCCGATGGGATGCTTTTCCTGTCGATGTCTGGGTCGACCGCCTGATCCGCGAACTGTACTTCCCTCGTCGCCGGAAACCCTTCCACCTAGATGAACTTGAAAAATGGTCACACCACCAGTTTGGCCATGCGCGAGGGCTGGCCCAACTGTGGCTTTTTCACTGGTATCGAACCCGCCCGGACACGAACAAAACAAAGACTACAGGGAAGTAATTCCGGATCTCTCCAAGAGGCGGCTCGCTAAAAGCATTTGCTCCCCTTCCCCGAAGACAAACAACTGATCACCATTTTGAATCACTTCCGACGGACTTGGCGATATAATGCTTCGTCCCGCTCTTTCGATCGCAACAATCACCGCTCCGGTTTCCGTCCGTAATCCAGTCTCCGACAGGCTCCTACCAATCCAGGGCGATTCCTCGTGAACCTGGTAAGCGGTCACCTCTGCATCGACAGGTAGCTCGACCGAATCCTGTTCGGGTGTGGACTCCCAGGTTTCCCGGATGGTCGCTTGCCCGGAAGCGTAGAGGCGGACAAGTCGCCTTCTCATGATCAAAGTTGCGACCCCAGTTAGCACCACCGCAAGAATCAGAATTTTGGCGGAAGGAATAAGCGGAGAACTGATAATAAGAAGATAAAATCCAAGCAACAGATATCCCAATGTGGAGAGAACCACGAGGGTCAACCGACGAGCCGAATCGGTATTCCGTTTGTCCCCACTTCTAGGAAAGGCCAACTCCGAAACCAAAATCATTAGGGCGTAATACTTCCGGATCCACGCGACTACAATTGGTAATGCCAGAAGCATAGCTCCCGACCAATAGACAAGTTCCATCCATCCCGATGCTTGGGCCGAGGCCGACATCCGCCCATGATAGGTTCGCCATAATCCGGCTGCCCCTAGGAAAGGGGCGGTGAGCAAAGCAAGTTGGATCGCCAGTTGCCCAACTAACTTTCGCACAAACTGATGCGCCGCGTGATGCCTGTCAGTCTGAGCTCCCCGCAATCTTTTGAACCAAGCGTGATAGGTTTGCCAAAAATGAATGAAGGAGCGCGGACCACGTCGCTCAAGAAAATCGGAAAATGGCCCGGATGCCTGCACGAGATAAGGTGTGGTCAGGGTTGTAATAGCCGCAACCATCACGGTAAGAGAATAGAGTCGTAAAGAAGTGACACCCAAGCTGACCCCCAAGGCGGCGATAATGAAGGAAAACTCACCGATTTGCCCAAGACTCATCCCGGAACGAATAGCGCTCCGTAAATCACAACCTCCCAAAAGGGCTCCCGCAGCAGTGAAGAGGGTTTTACCCATTATGACCACCAAGGTGATGACAATGACCTGGCCAATCTCCTGCGGTAAAAGATCAAACTTTATGAGCATGCCAGAGGAGGTGAAAAAGATGGCGCTGAAAAGATCGCGAACGGGGGCCGCCAACCGCTCGATCCTGCGCACCTCTCTCACTTCCGCCAAAACAGCCCCCATAAGAAAGGCACCCAAAGCAACGCTAAAACCAATTTTCTGTGCAAAAAGGGCTAACCCAAAAACGAGACCCAATACAGTCACAAGCAGAACCTCATCCATCCTTGTCTGGCCTGCCATCCGAATCAGGCGGGGAACTAGAAGAAAACCACCGACTGCTACGCTCGTGAAAAATGCCATCAACTTGACCAATGTGCCCACGGTCACGTACAAACCCGCCTGCCCCGTCGTCCCCAAACTGGTCAGAATTCCCATGATCGCTATGGCCAACACATCCTCGACAATCAGGATGCCAAAGATTATCCGGGCAAAGTCCTGCCGGATCAGCCCCAATCCCTCCAGCGTTTTTGCGATGATCGTCGTCGACGAAATGGCAAGGATGGCGCCCAAAAACACACTCTCCATCACTCCCCAACCAAACAAGCGCCCAATTCGTTCCCCCAAGAAAAACATTCCAGCAATCTCCAATAGGGCGGCCACAATAGCCACCAAGCCCACTTCCTTGAGTTTTCGGAAACTGAAATGCAAACCCACCGAAAACATAAGGAGAACAACCCCCAGCTCGGCCAAAGTCTTAATCTCCTCTTCGTTAGTCACAAAACAAAGAGGCGGCGTATTGGGTCCGATGATAATTCCGGCCACAATGTAGCCGAGTACTACCGGCTGCCTGAGTTTTTGACAAAGCACCGTCGCAACGGCAGCAGCCGCCATGACAAACGCCAGATCCTGGACTAACTCAATTCCGTGCACTTGGTGATTTTGGCAGAATCACCCCACCTGCCCAACAGGAAAGGAGGCTAGGGTTTCGCCGGCATTGCCGTCCCTTGGAACTGCAGGATTTTCCATCCGGAGGTCCGCTCGATCAGGGTCATACAGAAACGATTCACCCCCTCAACAACTTTCCCACGCACCTCGGCTTTCAGCGCAAACTTTCCGCTGACCAAAGCAAAAGTGTTAAAGCTTCTGACTCTCACGTCCTCCAACTGAATGGGGGCATACTTACGGGTCCCGCTTCGAAGGGCCTCCAGAAACTGATTTCGACTCTCCTGGAGTCCCGTCCCATGGATGTGTTCGTATTTTTCGTCCAGAATTGAGTTCAATGCTTCCGGGTTGTTTTGTCCAACCGCATCCGCCCAGTTTTGCGCCAAACCAAGCAACTTGGGCTCATCCACCTGGCGAAGTGCCTCCGCCTCGGTTCTCCCTGCATCCGCAACAACACAAAATAGAAAGAACAAACAGAAGATTCTAAGTCTCCAAGAGCTCATATCACCCATATTTGTACTGTACCTGCTTAACGACCAGTGAAATATAGTTCCGCACGCTTTTTGACACACTCCAGACCTATCTTTAAGGTCAAATTATGATTCAGGTAACCGACCGAGCCGCTCAACATATCCGTCAACTGACTTCCCAGAAGGATGCCGCCCAAGGCTTGAGGTTGTTTATCGAAAAGGGTGGATGCGCAGGTCTTTCCTACGGGATGACGGTGACTCAAGCACACCCTGACGACCAATCCATCAACCAGAATGGCGCCCGCCTTTTTCTGGCGGTGGATAGCATCAAACTCCTCGAGGGTTGCACCCTTGATTATGAAGAGGAATTGACCCACACGGGTTTCAAAATCATCAACCCCAAGGCCAAACAGACCTGCGGTTGCGGAACTTCTTTCGAGGCCTGACTGCTTGGCCTCCCCTTGGACTCTTCAAGACGCGCTCCGCCCTGGGCTTTTGGCTGTTCGCAGATTTTATAGGGTCTTTCTTTTTTTTCAGGCCATAGCGATCGCTCTTTATTTCTCTTATCAGAATATTCCTTCCATCCAGGCATCCTGCGACGCATTTGCCGCATGGAAAAAGTCAGGAGGAATTCTCCTCTCCGCCGTGCTGACGGCTGTCGCTGGGACACTTTTACCAGAGCTTGTCCGGACTTTGGTCGGTCCCGACCGCTCATGGGATCCAGGGCGGATTCGCCGCCTAGGTTGGAATTTCCTCTTTTTTTCATTCAACGGGCTAATGGTCGATCTTTTTTACTTAGTTCAGGCCACGCTCTTCGGATTGGGCCCTTCCTGGAAAGTGGTATTACCCAAAATGGCGCTGGATTTTTTTGGATTCATTCCTTGGGTCGCTTTGCCCATGAGTGTTAGCTATTTCCTCTGGCTCGAACTTGCTTGGTCACCTAGTCGCATCCTCCGAGCCTGGAACTGGAGTCTATACCGAGACCGCGTCCTCCCTTTGATTATACCCGATTTTGCCTACTGGGGGCCAATTCTGATCTTCCTTTACGGCCTTCCCCTCCCTCTTCAAGTCCCCTTCTTTCTTCTCGCCTTTTCAGGCTGGAGTCTGGCGTTTGTTTTTATCGGATCCCACGGTCTGGAAAAGAAGACCTAGCTTTGTTGGAAATTTGCGCGCCAAAGAAGAAAGAATCCGTAACCTTGTAGAATCAGGTTCGGCAACCAGACAATCAACTCGGGGTAAGCTCCTCCACGATTCTTGAGTCCTTCCGCAAGAAGAATCAACGCATAGTAAGCCATCACGACAAAGAAACTGATGACTACCCCTACCGAGGTCTCTTTTCTCTGCACCCGAATTCCCAAGGGAATCCCCACCAACAGAAGCGTGAAAGGTGCCAACGCGAAACTGATCCGTTTCTGCATCTCCGTCAGCATGGGATACACCTGCTTGGGATCAACATATCCCTCGACAGGTCTGAGAATCCTGTTGGTCAAATCCCCCAAGCCCGCAATTCGGATATCCTGCAGGTCCTCTGGATTTAAAAAGCCGCGGAGTGAGATTTTTAGTGGAAGTTGATCCGCACTGAGACCCGATCGAATGGTGCTAAGGTCGCTCGGATTCTCTCCCCTTTCTTCCTGACGGGCTTTTTGTAGTGTGATGGTCAAGCTTAAGTCGTCTAGATCTGCAGAAAGGGAGCCCTTTTCGGCACGAATATTGCGACGAGGAACCCCGGCAGGGCTTAACTCCCATATATTAATGTCGGTTAAGTCCGTTCCATTTTTTTGACCGATATAGATCCGATACCCTGGAAAACGATCCATCGCCTCACCTGCGCGAATCAGAAAGGCAGGGTTGTCCCGACCGATATCCAAGAGAACTGATTTGAATTTTTGCAAGGTGACAGGTACGAGAACGGCATTGTTGTAAAAACATACGAAGGACAGAAAAAGGCCGAAGAGGATCACTGGAGCGACGAGCGGAATGAGTCCAATCCCAGCAGCCCGTACCGCCTGCAATTCCAAATCCTGCGACATTCTCCCGAAAACAATCAGAGCTGCGACCAGAATGCCCCACGGCATGGTGAAAGTCAGAGCTTGGGGAATCAGCAATCCCACCATCTTAAAAATCAGCGATAAAGGCAACTCATCATTCACCAGAAGCTCAAAGATCTGTTTGAACGCATTCCCGAGAACAATGATGAGAGAAAGTACGGCCACTGCCCCTGCGGTGGTCGCCATCATTTGGGTTGTCAAATAGCGATAAAGAATTCTCACGTTTTGTTTTGCTTTCGGGTGTAGTCCAGCCTGTCGTGCCAGGTAGTGGGTTGTCCACTCTTCAGCCCGCGACATTCATAAAAATGGAAGGTTGGACCCGTCGGTTGTCCCCAAGTTGACCTACGGTAAGTTGATACGATCCGAACCTGGTCAAAATCACGCAGGATAGGCGGCAAAGCAGTCGGTTGCTCTGCGACGTAGATTCCAGTACTTCCCTTGGGAAACTTTTCCCTGTAGCTGGGCCATAATGAGTATTGGGTCATGATTTGAGGCCAGTCCGGAGTAAAGGCCCTAGGCTGATCCGGCAGATAGAAGGATAAGAGGCTGGCTGTTTGATATTCGTCTGCGATGACAAAATCAGCACCAATTTGGCTACGCACTTTCTCTGCTTCCCCTGCGAGTTCTTTCCATCCCTTGGCCCGGTCCAGAGGATTATTTTTGAAATGCAGAGGCAGAAAGTCGTGCAGGAGGGCAGTTTCAATAAAGCCCATCATCAAACCCAAAATGGCGATCCATTTCCAAGCCTTGCCTCCACTCTGAATTTTTTGAACAGTCCAAGAGGTTCCCAAAATCACTCCCGTCAGTAGAGCCGGGGCGGTCCAGTTTCCATTGGCTGTTTTGTTCAGACTGATCCACGCATAACCGACAAAAAGAGGCCAAAAGAGGGACAAAAGATAGGTGGAGCCCTCCCTACCATATTTTCCATGCCATGGGCAGAATGAACCGATCAACATCAGGATAAATAGAACCGGCGAAACAACGACAGATTGGAGGAGCCAGAATCCTGCGAATTTCCCCCAATTCGGATGGAATCCGCGATCCAGATCCCCTCCCTCAAAAACATGCAAGGCGGTCACCCATCCATAGAAAGCGTTCCAAATGACAATCGGAAGCGCCAAGATCACAAATGCCAACAGCAAGAGAAACATCCTACTGGATATCAAAAGTTTTCGATGCCCCGGCGAAAAGATCAGAAATAACAGAAAAGAGATCAGCTCTGCAGCGTTGGTGTATTTACACTGAAATCCAAACCCGACCCAAAGACCTGTCAAAAGCCAATACTTTTTTTGATTTGTCTCTACGGCTTTCCAAAAAGAAAGGGCCGCGGCAGCCCAAAAGAAGACGCTAAGCGGATCGATGGTCATTAAGATACTCCCAATAGCGAAAAGAGGCATGACGGAAGCCGCTATTACGGCTGCCAGGCCGACCCGATCATTGTAAAAAATCCGCCCGAGAAGAAAAATCATCCATCCCGTGCCGGCAGACAACAAAACGGCCGGCAACCGGACTGCCCAGACATGCTCCCCCAAAAGCAGAGTAAAGATCCGGATGACGAAAGCAGCTCCTGGGCCCTTGCCATAATGATTCCAGTCAAGTGAACGACCACATTCCCAGTAGTGCGCCTCGTCCCCGACTAAATCGAGGTGAGGGACAAACCAAAGACGAAAACAGGTGATCACTCCAATCCATATGACCGCCCATTTGGCTTCAGGACTCTTCCAACGCATCCATCTTTCTAGCCCATTTTATCATTCGAGGGCAAAGAATCCGTGCTTCCCCATTGACCCACGGCATTTCCATGGGTTGAGTGGAAGTATGAGCCTATCCGCCAAAATCGACGAACAGATCAAAGAAGCCATGAAAGCCAAGGATTCTGAACGCCTTGGCGTTCTTCGCATGCTGAAGTCCGCTCTCAAATATGCCGTCATCGAGAAATATGGGGCGGAAGGTGCGGCCAAAGATGAAGATGTACTGGCCGCAGTACGCAAAGAGATCAAAAAACGACAGGACTCGATTGAGGCTTTTTCGAAGGGCGGACGTGAAGATCAGGCCAACAAGGAAAAAGCCGAAATGACGATCCTGGAAGCTTACCTCCCCGCCGCCATGGCCGAGGAAGAGCTCGAGAAACTAGTCAAAAACGTGATTAGCGAATTGGGAGCCACCGACAAAAAAGCGATGGGGGCGGTGATGAAAGCCTGTCAGGCCAAGTCAGCTGGGCGCGCCGACAACCGGGCCCTCAGCGCCCTCGTAGGCAAACTACTTCCTTAGCTTACCGAACCGGGAGGGCGCTTTTTGCCCCCACCCCCCGGACCTCTGCGCTCTTTCTTGGGGAGGTCTTTTGAATACTCCTGTAGAGCCGTAGCAAGTTGCTGAACAATTTCAGGATGTTCTCCGGCAACATCCTTTTTTTCCGAAGGATCTGTAAGTACATCAAACAACATCGGCGACGCCCCCTGCCCCCTGGGCGAAGTGATTAGTTTCCAAGGCGGACGGAAGACCGCGACTTCCTTGTTCCCCATGAAAAAGAGGCGATGATCGTTTAATTGTCCGCCTTTTAACTCCGGCCAGAGATCCTTACCGTCAAAATTCGGCTCGGAACTCATTTTTACCCCGGCCACATCCAAAATCGTTGGAAAAAGATCTGCCACACAAATGAACTGATTGCTCTTTTGCCCGGAAGACAGAATACCTGGCCAATTCATCGCCGCAGGAACACGAATCCCACCCTCAAAGACCGTCCCCTTGCCTTCACGAAGGGATAAGTTGGTAGAACCCTTGGTTAAATCACCCCCATTATCTGAAAAGAAGATCACGAGAGTATTTTTTCGTATTCCTTCTTTATCCAGTTCTTCCAAAACCCTGCCCGTAGCGGCATCCAGACCCGACATCGCTCTTAGCAGCGTGGGTCGACCCCGCCCCTGTTTTTCCTCCCCCTGTCCGGGGGGTGCAGAAATGGGGCCATGGATAGCATTGAAGGCCAGATAAAGAAAAAAGGGACGATTCGAATCCCTCTTTTGAATCAATCCGATCGCTTCGTTAGCCAAAAGATCCGTCGAATAACCTTTCTCCTCAGCCGGTTTCCCATTTCGCCACCAATCGAGGTCCTGGCTTCTCGGTTTCATGTGTGTGTTGTAGTCCACAGCCCCTCCCAAGAGCCCATAGTGATGATCGAAGCCGCGAGCGGTCGGAAGATATTCCGGACCGGACAGACTGTTCTCACGATCCCCTCCCAAATGCCATTTGCCACACATCCAAGTCTGATAGCCCGCGTCTTTAAGCGCCTGCGGAAGTGTTTGGTACTTTAAATCCAAACCCGAAAAATTCTCGACCCCGGTTCGGAGTGTGTGCATGCCGGTCATCAAGGCAGCCCGAGTGACACTACAGATGGGATTCGCATAAAATCGATCCAGCCGAACACCCTCCTCGGCCAAACGATTTAAATAAGGTGTTTTGACCTCAGGATTATTCCAACCGATGTCCCCCCATCCCTCATCATCGGCGACGACGATGACAATATTGGGCCGCTCCCCTGCCACCAAGTAGGTGGCTAAACCCATCAGAGCAACAAAAAGCCTCACCAAACTCATAGTTAATTCTGAGGTGGGGGTCGCCTCTTGGAGCCCCGATCCGATCCCTCCGCGTATTTCTCCCACATTCTCATTGCTGCATCTTTCAACTCCTGAAAGGAAACCGCCCCATCCTTGTCTCCGTCCACCTCAGCGAAATGCTGCCGGATGAAACCTGCCATAGCACTGTGAACCCCCCTTTCATTCGCCTCCTTCTCGGTGATCTTCCCGTCGTCGTTGCCGTCGTAACCCTCAAAAACCTTTTTTACCTCCGTCATCATCTCCTCCTGACTTAGTTTGCCGTTTCGATCGGAATCCATTTCTGAAATATGGTTTTCGATCCAAGGTTTGCGATTGGGATCATTTTCCCGTGGGGGACCCCGACCCTCTTTTGGCTCTCCCTTGGGTCCTTCGGGAGGGCGATCTCCCCCTCCTTTGCTCTGTCGACCTTGGACTCCGGTCTGCTCTCGAGTGGTTCCATCCGGATTGGTGAAAACAAATTGGACCTGCCGATTCCCAAACACCTGATAAGCGACCGAACCTTTTTTCCCTCCCTGCTCGTACTCGACCCGGTATTTGTTTTGATCCGGAGATGCCTCAAAGCCAGTGATCTTAGCGCCTGGCAAAGGAGAGGTAGCCTCTCGAACCGGCGTAGCGTTGGGTTGCGGATCCACACCTCCGCCCTGCACCGATACCTGACCATAAAAACCTCCGTTGATGTAAGGATAGTTCCTACTCGCATGGTAGTGATACTCCCCCATGGCATTGGTGTGACCACGGAAAGAGTCGAGTCCAGCGGCCTGACTGCCGTATGGTTCGTTTAATCCATAGATGGGATATCCATCGAGGGCGTAGGCCAAGGGAAGATTGGGCCCCAACTTCTCAGCCAAATGCCAAGGGGCCACATGATAATGATAGTCATCTGCCCGACCGGCGTGGCCCCCGTATTGATCCAATTCTCCGGCCAGAAAAGTGTCGGTCCTACCATCGTTTTTGATCGGATTAAAAATAGGGATTCCGTTGGCTGCCACGGCAATGGCGCCACGAAAGAAGTTCGTCTTGGCCGACATTCCCTCCACGGCAGGAACAGGATGCAAGGGAATCGACCAAGCGTTCCTTCCGTAATAGGACTGGGGCAGGGGCACCTGTTGTTGCCAGGCGGTGATGCCAATCATCATGGGATGCGCCGGCATACCGTCCGAACCCACATAAAGATATTTTTCATCCCAATCGACGAGGACCGATTCGGAAAATTTAAGAAAAGGTTCCGCCGCCTTAGGTGGAGCATCCTTGTGGCCCGCCGCCTGTCTTTTCATCTCCTGATAATCCGCCTCCTCGATCAAGTGGGCTTGCACCTCTGTAGCTCCACCAAGAACACAAACCAGAACCCCTAAGCTCCGCAATAGATTCATGGAGAAGGAGGGCCTCCCCCGCCCTGCCCACTTGGTGATGGTAGAGACTTTGCCTCCTCCCCATCAATGAATCCATCCCCATTGATATCATGTTGGGAAAAATTAGCCTTCATCATGGGGGGCGCTTCATCCATTGAGATCTTTCCATCCCCATTTTTGTCAAATCTTTGGATGGGGTTTCCCTTGGACGTTTTCATATCCCGACCCCCCACCCCCCCTCCTTGAGTTCGGCCTCCACCAGGCCCGCCCCCGGGAGGTCCTCGTTGAAAACTCGGATCCGGCGTACCTTTCAACTTTCTTGGATAAAAAGGAAACTCGGCCGTTGCCACGTAGTAATAAGTTCCCTCCGGATATTCCGGCGTTTTACCCACCCGGCCATTGGCCTCATCCAAATCCCCTGAGCCCGCCACAAATTCATAGTCCGCCTCGTAGGTACCGTCGTATACACCACCCGGACCAGCAGAGCCTCCCGGCCTGCTGCCACTTTTCAGCCGATAACTGGATTTATTTTCGGAGGTCTCGGCGTAGATGGGAAAACCGTCGGCCGCATACCCGATGAGCTTGGGTTGAATCTCAGTGCCAAGATTCGACATCAAGCCGGTTGGAATCCCGTGATAATGGTACGCCCCATTGGGCTGAACGTGCGCGTTGTTCTGATCCAAACCCAGACTCCTCTTTCCCCCAATCGCTTCAATGTGCCATCCGGAGGTTCGATCGTTCTTCCAGTACTCAGCCGTCCCCGGATCAAAAGGCACTCCGTTGATCGCCACCCCGATCGCCTGCTGCTTCAGTTGCGTGAATGTTGAATTCCCCTTCGGATGAAGGGGCATGTGGAAGCTATAGTTTTGGGCGGAGGCCGCATTTGGACAGCCTGGCCCGGGAAACTGACCGATCTCATGATTAGGAACCCCGTTCGCTTTCACCACACGATATTGACCTTCAATCGTGATGCTCACCTGCGGAGTAGGTAGACTCGAAACCGATCCAGCAGAGGTCTCAAGATCACTTTCATGACCGGGATGCCCCCAAGACAACCCAGAAACCAAAACCAGCCCAACTGGGAATACTGCGAGAATTGACCTCATATCAGGATTAAACCACCGATCTGGGTAAAGGATGCGCAAAAAAAGAGTTTTTTTCGGGGTCGATCAAACCCCTCTTTTTCGCACAGGTAGATGAACTTCCGACCTCTTTAAAAACCAGATCATAAAAGGGCTATTCCAATAGACTGCGTACGCCTCCCCCGCCGCCTCCCAATCCGATTGCGTCTTGAGCCAAGCCCGCAACTTGACCTGATTCTGATCAAAACTCTCCCTTGAATACCCTCCGCGGATCCCAATCGAAGCCACCGTCCTTTTCTCCACCGCTTTTCTCTCCACTCCATCCACGAGCTTCAGGTCTTCCCTCTTGGACGACGCCGGATCGAGATAAAAAATCATCGTCCCGGGCTGAATCCCCGCCTCCACAGGAGTGGTCATCGGAATCTGGTTGCGCTGGATATTTTCAAAAAGTTTTCGAAAGAGTCCATTATTTCCCCGGAAATAGCCCCCGTCCGTCCGGGCGCGCAAAATCATCCCAGCAGGCAGGGTCTTGATCTCACACAACCCGGCCTCCGTCATGGGATAAGCCTGTTCGTACGCCATCAGATTGGAACTTAGCGCCAAACCGACCCAGACCAAGATCCCTAAGAGGGTTTTCAGGCAGAACCCTCACCCGGTTGCACCACTTTCCCATTCAGTGGCCACGGAAGCGGACCCTCCAGCGGTCGATGCGCCTCCAACAGCCCGATCCCTTCCTCCTTCCCCCTTGCATAGCTCAAACGCAACATCTCGATCTTAGCGTCCATGTTGTCGATGTGATGCAAGAGAAATGCCTCCGGGGTTTTTGGAGCTACCGGAGAGCCAAACTCCTTCGTCCCATGATGCGAGGCGATCAGATGTAGAAGATGATCCCGCAACTCCTCCGAGGCCGGCTTCAACTCAGACCATGACTTACTCTCCAACGCCTCCCCCTCCCGCCATAGGGCATTCGCGACCTCAATCCCGAGTGAGATATGCCCGATCATCTCTCCGCGGCGGCTGGCCACCGAACCGAACCCCCTCTCCCCAGTGTCGTTTTCCCAAAGTTTTCCCAAGTCATGAAAAATGACTCCGGCAGCCAGCAGATCCCCATCCACCTCCGGATAGAGCGGGGCCAAAACTTTAGCCACTTTCAACATCTGGGCCGTGTGATCCAGCAAGCCCCCTCTTCGGGCATGGTGGTTCTTCCTAGCGGCCGCGGCACGCTTCCATTTTTCCGGAAACTTCTCAAAAGCCCGGACGCACACCCAGCGCAAACGCGGGTCTTTTATTTCCTGCGCCTCGTGGAGACAGAAACTCCAATGACCTTCAATCTGTGCCCTCCGCTCCTCTCCCCCCGCAAAAAAGGCCTCCACCTCTGCCGGTTTTAGAACACGCGCCGCCGGACCGTCCACATTCGGACCGTAATCGCTTGGACCGAATACACCCGAAAGTTCGATACACTCCCCCACTTCCCCGCTTGTAAAATATTCGTACGCAGGCGAACCGGAAAAGATGTTCAGGGAGACACGCTCCGTCTCATCCGCCAGTTCCACCCGGAGAAAGGGTTTTCCGTTACGGGCCGTCTGTTCCCTTCGCCCAACCCACTGGGCCCGAACCGAGCCCTTCACCGGGTTCGTCAGCTTAAGGAAATCCCGCAGGTTCATGCCAGAGCGATGACCGAGGGATTCAGGAAACTTTTCCTCCCGCAGGATGCCGACCGTTCTTCACCACCAACCAAATCAGTCCGCTCGCCACCGTCGCCGGTGCAGCCAGCATGAAAATCACACTCCAACCGAAACCTAGCCCGGTCGAATTCAACCCGCTGGAAACCATCTTGGATCCGTTCGAACCATCTGTTTTGGTAAAGCTATCCTTGCAAGTCGGACAAGCCTGTAGGGCCGACCCCAGACTTAGGAGAATCATAAAGCCCACCGACAACAGGTTCCTTCGAATCATGAAAAAGAGTTTAATTCCTAGTCCGGACCCCCGCAAGACACCATCGGCATCCCTCGACTCATACCCAATTGCGCCATAAGCTGACACTCCAATGGACGCCGCCCTAACCCGCCAGATCAGCGACCGCCTAGCCTTGGCAAAAAATCCGGTTCTTCTTACCCACATCCGTCCCGATGGTGACGCTTTTGGCAGCTTGCTGGGACTGGGGCACGCCATGGTGGATCGAGGGGCAAAGCCCAAACTTTTTGTAGAAGGCGCTATGATCGATATGTACCGGTTCTTGCCTGGATTCGATCTGGTTATGGACATCCCCGACGCGATGCCCGACACCGACTGTCTGGTCGCTCTCGATACATCCACACGTGAACGCATCGGACAAAAGACTGTTTCCTGGAGTCGACCCGTCGATATCGTCATCGACCACCACATCAGTAATCCCGGTTACGGAGTCTTGAATCTTATCGTTCCGGAAATCCCCTCTACCACCGGTGTTCTCTTTAAACTCTTCGAGTCCGCTGGATGGAAAATCTCCCCGGCCACCGCCACCTGCCTTTTTACGGGACTCACCACCGACACTGGTTCCTTCCGATACCGAGGAACGAATGCAGGCACGCTCCATATAGCCGCAAAACTTGTCGAACTTGGCGCCGACCCATCAGAGATCGCCAAACAGTGCTACCTATCCATTACTCACGAAAGACATGCCCTAAAGCGTCTAGTTTCAAATACTTTATCATTAAAGGATGGTAAAAAGTCTGCTTTTATGACTATTTTGCCTGAATTCTACGCTAAAAGTGGTGCCAAAAGTGAGGATACGGAAGGAATTATAGAGGAAGTATCTAGTATTCAAGGAGTTGAAGTAGGATCACTCTTTGAATTCAATTCTGATGGTGGACTACGTGTAAGTCTCCGCAGCAAGGGTCGCGTGGACGTTAACGCTATTGCGTCTACTTTCGGCGGAGGGGGTCACAAGGCCGCCGCAGGAATCCGCTTTACTAAGGAAGCGGAGAAAAATCGCGATCTAGTCCTAGTTGCCATTTCCCAAGCCATCGCCTCCCTCAAAGATTAGAGCCCCTTGCTTTTTCGCCCAAATCCGACACTCTGACATCTCCTTTGGTTCCATCCCAAAACATATGATCCCTCAACTCGACGGCCTCCTCTTGGTCGACAAACCTCCCGGTCGGACTTCACACGATATCGTCGACTTCGTACGTCGCCGCTTCGGCCAGCGTAAGGTAGGCCACTGCGGAACCCTCGACCCTATTGCCACCGGGCTCCTGATGCTCGTCGTCGGTCGGGCCACCCGCGTTCAGGATCTTCTCATGGCCGAGGACAAGGAGTACGAGGGAACGCTCAAACTCGGAGAGACGACCGACACTCAGGATTCCGCCGGAAAGGTTCTCGAAAGCAAACCCGTGCCCACTCTCGATCAGGCGCAGATCGAGGCAGCCTTCCAGAAATTCACTGGGGAGTTCGACCAGATCCCTCCGATGGTCTCTGCCATCAAGAAAGATGGCGTCCCCCTTTATAAACTAGCCCGAGAGGGCAAAGTGATCGACCGACCCCCGCGTCGCGTTCGGATCGACAAATACGAAATCCTGGAAATTTCCCTACCCATCGTTCGTTTCCGCATACACTGCACCAAAGGTTTCTACGTGCGCACCTACTGCCACGATCTCGGCGCTCTTCTGGGTTCCGGGGGGCATATGTCCGCCCTCACCCGCACCCGTTCGGGAAATTTCGAACTTTCGAAAGCCGTCCGCTGGGCGGATCTCGAATCCGCCGAGGGGGCCGACTACTTGGCTCGCCACCTCATCTCCCTGCCCGAAATCTCCCGTATTCGCCGCTCGTGAATCTGGCCGACTCGCTGGATCCCTCCTCTGTAGGAAAATCCACTCAACATCTTGCTCTGGGGTTTTTCGACGGCCTGCATCTCGGTCATCAGCGGGTGATCTTGGGAGGCAAAATCCCCCATCCGCCTGCGGCTACCGCCGTTCTTACCTTTCGCGATCATCCTCTATCGATTCTTCACCCAGAAAGGCATCCCGCCCTCATCACCGGACTGCCACATAAAATCCGGGTGCTCGAACGATGGGGGATCGGGCTAACCATCGCTCTCCCCTTTGACCAGTCCCGCTCTCAGCAGGAGCCCCCAGCTTTTCTGGCAGAACTAGCCGCCGCATTCCCTGTATTGAAGACCGTTTCCGTGGGTCCCAACTGGCGCTTTGGCAAAAACCGCAGCGGAGATGTTGAACTGCTCGCGCGCTGGTGCGCTGACAGAAAGATTATCCTCGATAACCCCGATCCCGTTCTGCATGCCGGATGCCGCATAAGCAGTAGCCGGATCCGTGAGGCGATCCAAAAGGGAAATCTGGAGGAAGCATCATCCATGCTAGGACGCCCCTTCACTTTACTGGGCCGCGTGATCACCGGCGATGGTCGGGGCAAAGAGATCGGATTCCCCACAGCCAACTTAAAAACGGAGGATGAGTGTCTTCCACCCGATGGGGTCTTTGCTGGTCGAGCTCTGCTTCCGGAAAAGAAAACCTATATGGCTGCCATCAATCTAGGGACTCGGCCCACTTTTAACGGTCAGGATCGCAGGATTGAGGCTCACCTGATCGGCTACTCAGGAGACCTAACCGGAGATGAAATTGACCTGGAATTTCATCGCTTTATCCGTCCGGAAAAGAAATTCCATGACGCCCAATCTCTCTCCGCCCAAATCAAATCAGACCTGACCACCATCAGCGGAGAAAGAAAACGGCCTTTAAGCTAATAATAGATTAGGCGTTCTTGGCCAGTTCCGCCTCATGCCGGATGTCTTTTCCAGTGTAGAGGTAGAATACCAGCTCAGAAATATTCTTGGCATGATCCGCCGCCCGCTCAAAGAAACGCGCCACCAACATTAGATTCAGGGCACGTGTGATGGTTTTGGGACTCTCCACCATAAAGCTGGTGAGTTCCCGCTCGAGCTGGCGGTTAATGTCATCGACACGAACGTCCATTTGGATAATTCCGGCACATTTTTCGGGTGTGATTTCCACAAAAGCATCGGTCGCTCCACGGATCATGGCCAAGACATCAGCACCCATTCTCGGAATATCCAAAAGGGGCTTCAGCGGGGGTTCATCCATTAGAACAAGCGAACGCCGGGCAATCGAAACGGCCTGATCCCCAATCCTCTCCAAGTCACTCGATAACTTGGAGGCTGCCAACATCAGACGACAGGCCAAAGCCATCGGAGCCTGAGTCGCCATAAAACCTGCCACCATTTCGTCGACCTCCATTTCCAAACGGTCGAGCTCTTCATCGTCATCGATCACTTTGCGCGCTTTCACTGCGTTGCGTTCGACAAGGGATTCCAGTGCCAAGGAAAGATGAGAATGCGCCAAAGTCGCCATTCGCAACAAAGCCTCTCGTAAGGTCAATAGATCTCCGCGGAAGTAACCACGGATCCGTTCCAACCGCTCTTCACTAACCTCATTAACCCCTGCAGGCATCAATATTACCTACGCCTCAGGATGAGACTGTCAACCCCTGCCGTGATCAACCAAAACGACCCGAAATATAATCTTCCGTTTGGGGCTTGGCCGGATTGGTAAAGACCCGGTTTGTTTCCCCAAACTCGATCAGTTCACCCAGATACATAAAAGCCGTCATGTCGGAGATTCTGCCGGCCTGTTGAAGATTATGGGTAACTATGACCACGGTGACCCTCTTCTTAAGCTCAACGATCAATTCTTCAATTTTTGATGTGGCAATGGGATCCAGCGCGCTGGTTGGTTCATCGAACAACACAACATCCGGGTCAGTCGCGATGGCACGGGCAATGCATAGTCTCTGCTGCTGTCCCCCTGAAAGATTGTGAGCCAATCCATGTAGGCGGGTTTTCACCTCCTCCCACAAGGCTGCCTCACGCAAAGCCTTCTCGACTCTCTCATCCAGATTTTTCCTTTGATTCATTCCCTGAAGTCGCAGCCCATAAGCCACATTTTCATAAATACTCTTTGGAAATGGATTCGGCTTTTGAAAAACCATCCCAAAACGCATCCGCACCTGAATCGGATCCATTCCCGGACCGATAATGTCCGTCCCCTCCGGTTGTAATTTGACCGATCCTTCATAACGGTTTCCGGGATAAAGATCGTGCATCCGGTTGAGGCAACGAAGAAGGGTTGTTTTCCCGCAACCCGATGGACCGATCAGAGCCGTGACTTGATCCTTCGGAACATCAATGGAGACATTACGTAAAACCTGATGAGCCCCGTAAAAGAAACTTAAATTCTGGATCTGAACCTTAATGGGATGGAGGTTATTATCATGCGAGGGATCCACGTTCATCGTGGGATTGTCGGAACCGGATAAGGAAGTTGCATGAGACTGAATATTCACCATTTGATATTCCTTTGTGCATGCCGCCGAAGGAAAATAGCTACCCCGTTCATCCCCAGAGTGATCACCATCAGAAGCAAACCGGCCGCCGCAGCATTCGCCTGGAACTCCCCCCCAGGTCTGGATACCCAGTTAAACATCTGGATTGGCAATGCCGTGAAGGGCGAAAAGATCCACTCAAAAGAAACAAAAGGCGGATGAGGAAGAAGTGCGGGAGGAGGTAAAAAAGCAATAAAAGTAAGGGCACCGATGGTGATCAAGGGAGAACTCTCCCCGATCGCTCGCGACATGGCCAGAATAACCCCCGTCGAAATTCCCCCTGTGGAATAGGGCAGTAAATGGTGCCAAACGGCCTGCCAACGGGTTGCCCCTAAAGCAAAGGCGGCCTCCCGGATCATCGCAGGGATCGTTCGCAGAGCCTCCCTTGTGGCAACAATGACAATCGGCAAAACAAGACAACCCAAAGCCATCCCACCAGCGAGAATACTTTGCCCAAACCGGAATTTATAAACAAAAAGACCTAGAGCCATCAGTCCGTAAAGAATGGAAGGCACCCCGGCCAGATTGGCGATGTTAATCTCCACAAAGTCGGTCCATTTGTTTTTCGGTGCATACTCCTCCAGATAAATCCCTGCCGCCACGCCCAGTGGGATGGCCAGCGAAGCCGTGACCAGCATCAGCAGGGCCGTTCCGACCCATGCAGACAAAACTCCTGCCTCCGCCGCTTTGCGTGAAGGAAAAGAAGTTAGGAAATGCCAATCGATCCGGGACAGCCCGTTGGCGGCCAAATTTAAAAGCAGGACTGCGAGAACTGCCAAGGTGCTCAAGGTCAAAACAAACCCCAACCTCCCGAACCATCGGTCGATCGTCTTACGTCGCAAAGCCATCTCTCTTTGATGTTCAAGAAAACGATCAGGCAGCACGATGGAACCTCCGGCGAAGTGCATGCCCCGCCAAGTTAAACCCAAGGGTCATCAGGAAAAGAACAGCGCCAGCGGCAAAGATGGACTGGTATCCGATGCTTCCATGCGGGAGATCACCCAAGCTGACCTGCACGATGAAAGCCGTCACTGTGGCGGCTGAATCCAACGGATTGAATGTCAGTTTCGGTTGCAGACCGGCTGCGATTGCCACGATCATCGTTTCCCCCACAGCCCGGGAGATCGCGAGAACGTACGCTGCCGCCAATCCCGAAAAAGCTCCTGGAAAAACCACTCGTAACGCCACCCCCAACTTTCCGTCTCCCAAGGCAAAAGCCCCTTCCCGAAGCAACATGGGCACACTCCTCATCGAATCCTCCCCCAAGGAAGTCACATAGGGAATAATCATGATCCCCATGATCAAGCCGGCACTCAGCATCGAGAACTGCGGTAGATCCGGATAGATCATCTGTAAAATGGGGGTGAGAGTGAGTAGGGCAAAGTATCCGTATACAACGGTCGGCACGGCACTTAGGAGCTCAAGCATGGGCTTCACGACTTCTCTCAGCCGAGCGGGGGCAAATTCGCTGAGATAGATGGCCAGAATCGTTCCCAAGGGAATGGCCACCAGCAGGGCAACCCCTGTCGTGACCAAGGTTCCTGCCAACAAGGCACTGATGCCGTACTGAGGATCAGCAAAAAGCGGGGTCCACATCTTGTCGGAGATCAATCGGGTGAACGGCACCTTGGCAAAGAAGGGCTTCGATTCGGTTACCAAGGTGACGATGATTCCAAACGTCACCAAGACCGAAATCCAACCCCCAAAACGCAGAATCCAGACCATAATCCTCTCCACCGCCTTGTCCAGGCGGCGGGAGGATTCATGAGGCAGAGACATGAGGTGGATATTTAGGGAACCGGAGTCCGATTAAGGATGTCCCCGATCGGTACGGCCAAATCAGACTGGTGCAAAAACGCCGTTCCCTTTTCCATCTTGTCGAATCTGGCTTTCACTTTGCCGTAGGCATCTTCCGGCAAAGGGATGTATTTCACTTCCTTGGCCAGACGATCCACATTCTTCACATAGAATTCGACAAACTTTTTTACCTCGGGCTTCTCAAGGGACTTTACATTCACATAGATAAAAAGAGGCCGGGCCAAAGGATTATAGGTCCCAGCCAAAACCGCCTCCTCGGATGGTTTTACCGCAGGTTTTCCTTTGGCATCCCACTCAATTCCCAGAGCCTTGAGCCGCTTTTGGTGGGCCGCGTAATACGAGTAACCCATATATCCCATCGCATAGCGGTCACCCTCCACCCCTTGCACCAGAACATTGTCATCTTCGCTGGCGGTATAGTCACCTCGGCTGGCCTTGCTCTTACCGTTCACCGCCTCAGTGAAGTAGTCAAAGGTCCCCGAATCGGATCCCGCGCCATACAGCTTGATCTCTTTATTAGGCCATTCCGGACGGATCTGATTCCACTTGGTGATCTTTCCCTGAGCTTCGGGTTCCCATATTTTCTTTAGGTCAGAGATCTTGATCGAGTCCATCCATTCGTTCTTCGCATTCACAACCACGGTGAGAGCGTCGTACGCGATCGGAAGCTCCAAATAAGCAACCCCACCTTCCTTGGCCGCTTTCACCTCCTCCTCCTTGATTGGACGACTCGCATCCTGCACATCTGTCTCCCCGCGGGTAAACTTTTTGAATCCACCTCCCGTTCCCGAAATGCCGACCGTAACTTTGGTCCCAGTTGCCTTTTGAAACTCCTCCGCAACAGCCTCCGTGATCGGATAGACCGTGCTTGAACCATCGATTTTGACCACTTGCTCAGCCCGGGCGCCACCGGGTATGGAAGCAAAAAGCCCCAGAAGTGCTCCAAGAAGGAGCGAAGGGTTATATTTCATACTGTTGACCCAAGGGAAACCCCAACCCCAAGCCAAGCGACAGATTGTGACAATATGATGTCGAATGGATTGCTTCTAATGGTCTTATAATTAAGTGTTTATACTACGCCTTGGGTAGTGTGATCAAAATCTTGGCACCCTCTCCAATATGGCTCAAAGCACGAACCGATCCTCCATGAAGTTGGACCAAATGCTTTACGATCGATAAACCCAACCCTGTACCCCCCTTTTCCCTAGCTCGGTCCGCATCGACACGGAAAAAACGCTCAAAAATCCGATCCAGTTTCTCCTGAGGAATGCCCTCTCCTTCATCCTGAACGGAGAATTCGACCAACCGCGAGTCTGTCGCCGCTCCAGCACCTAAAGTGACGATGCTACCCTCCGGCGCAAAACGAAGAGCATTCTCCAAAAGATTGGAAAAGATCTGCCCGGTACGCAAAGGGTCTGAAAGAACCATTGGAAGCTTCTTTTCGCACTGAACCCTCAACCGTATTTTCTTAGCTGCAAAGGCTCGCTTCCAGTCCTCCTCCACTTCCTCCAGAATCTCCAAAGGGGAACGCTGTTGAAGTCCAAGGGTCGTTTGTCCCGATTCAATTCTGGATAACTCCAAAAGATCACTCACGAGTAGGGTTAACCTCTCGCAATTCCTCCGAAGCACTCCAAGGATTTTTTTTCCGTCGGCTCCCTTGAATGACGAAGGCTCCTCGATGGTTTCCAAATACCCTGCCAAAATCGAAAGCGGGGTCCTTAACTCATGCGAAAGGTTCGTGATGAATTCCGTTCGCACATTCTCCAATCGCCGGACCTTAGAAAGATCGTAAAAGACCGTCACTACACCCGAGAGCTCTCCATTCCCCTCGATGATGGGGGCAAAATTGACGGAAAAGATCTTCGTCTCGGGGCGGTCTGCGCTCGCCCGACGAATCTCAATACTTCGCCCTCCTTTCTCCGCAAAGGTCTCATCTGCCGCCCGAGCCACCTCAGGGAGCCGTATGGATTCCATGAAAGTCTGCCCTAACGGAAAATCCGATAAACCGAACATTTCCAGAAAACTCCGGTTGGCCAGCCGGATCATGCCTTCCGGATCCGTGATCACCACCCCTTCCGTCAAACTCCCAAGAATCGTCCGGAGATTAAACTTTTCCCGCTGGGCCTTGGATGAGATTCCCCTGAGCCGCTCCGCCACCCGGTCCAAATCACCGATCACCCCTCCCAATCCCCAGGCACCCCGGGCCACAAAACCCGTTGCCTCTTTACCCTCAGCCATTTCACGGACCAATCGACGAATCTGAAGGATCGGACGATAAACCAGACTCCAAAGCCATCCCCCAGCCAGGAGAGCCGCCACCACAAGCAGAGGAGTCCACCATCCGTCCATGTTCAATACCCTCCCCCAACTACCAGCACACTCAACCCTTAAACTTCAGACATCTCCGGTCTAAAGCAGGTCCCCTTCGATCATTTGTGGGGCAGCCTCGATAAGGCTGGCATATCGGAATTCCCGATCCTTAATCGTTTTCCCAACCGGCAGAGCCCTCGAGCCTGCCGTACAAAAATCCTCATCCCTGCGAGGAACTCAACCGGTACCCACTACCCCTGACCGTCTCGATCATCCTTCCCGCACGGCCGAGTTTTTCCCGCAAACGCCTGACATGAGTATCCACCGTCCGGGTATCAAGATGAGCCTGATAACCCCATACCTCGCTTAGAAGGGCCTCCCGGGACTGAATGTTTCCCGCCCTCCGGACGAGTAACTCCAACAGACGAAACTCCGTCGAGGTTAGCCCCAGCTTCTTTCCGCCGATCGTGGCCGTCATTGCCGCGCGATCCAATTCAACCAAACCTGCTCGGACGGGAATGGGCTTGGCCGCCCCCTGATCCGGTTTCCGTCTGGCTACCGCCCGTACCCTCAGAACCAACTCCCGCGGACTAAAGGGTTTCGTGACGTAATCATCCGCCCCCACCTCAAATCCCACCACCTTGTCTTCTTCCGTGGATTTGGCCGTTAACATCAGGATGGGAATGCGGGAAGTTGCAGGATTTCTCCGCAAGGCGCGGCAGACTTCGATTCCGTTCATTTCAGGCATCATGAGATCGAGAATGATTACCGAGGGAGGATCGTTCTTTGCCATCGCCAAACCTTCGGCCCCGTTACAAGCCTCCAACACGTCAAAACCCGCGGCACGCAATTGCATCCGGATGAGGCCTCGTACATCCGCCTCATCCTCAACAATCAGGATACGCTCGCGCATAGCCTCCATCTTATCTGCTCCGTTTTCCCGTTGGGCAAGAACCCGATGGTGACAATCTCATGACGGAAATCACGCCCCCCAGGTTGCTGCCAGGGCCTCCACCTCGGATCGAAGCTGATCCACTTCGCTCAATTTGACCTCAGGCTCAGGAACGAGGATCACTTCCCCGGTTGTTTTGTGCTCATACACGGTAACCCGACCTTCCGGCCCTGTAGTTCTTTCCCTAACAACAAGGACTTTGCGTCGCTCCAACAACAGGGCGAAGAGAAAGATGACCCTCGCCTCGGGACTCTCGGTCTTGACCGGTTGGGCCAACCTTCTCCTCAACTCCGCCTCTGCACGGGCTGCCGGGGGCTCCTTCTCAGGCTGAGGAGGAACCGCCCGAAACTTCCCCTTCCAAAAACAAAAATAGGCCGGCCTAGCGTCCTCTTTTGACCAAACCTCCTCCGTAAAATCCTTTCGCTCCATTCCCCCATCCACCGCAACCAGGACGGTAAACACCACCTCGCCGTCGGTGAATTCCCGCCCTGATCCGGCACATAAATGAGCTCTGGGTCGAATACTCCAATCCATCATCCCTTTTTATGCGCTGAGGATTCAGTTGGAAAGAATCCCTTCACCCTTCATGCTAGGGCCATGACCCCCACCTTTTTCAGCCCAGAACACCTTCACGTGATGTCCAACCACTTTCCCGTCACTCTCTCCCTCCTAGTTCCCCCCATTCTTCTTGCCGGCATCTTTTTCCGAAGGGGCTCTATTCTGGCTGTCGGTTTTTTCCTCGGGCTTCTGGCCGATCTGACCACCCCGATCGTCATGCAGTCCGGAGAATCTGCTCATACCCGTTTTGAAATGTCAGAAATCAAACCTCCTCTGGACGAGGAAGGCGACATTGCCGCCGAGATGCACGAGGACCTGGCCGAGAAAGCCTCCAAAATCCTTTATCTAATGGGTTTCGCATGTATCACTGGTCTCCTCATTTTAAAATTTCGCCCGGCATGGAGAACGGGAACAGCCTGGGTGGTCATTCTAATCTCACTAGGAGCCGCCTTCTTTTCAGTTCAATCAGCCATTTTGGGAGGAAGGATACGCCATCCAGAATTCCGTTTCCCGGAAAAACCCAAACCCAATGACACCCGTAACGACTAGCCATAGGTAAAATACCTTATGCTCTCTGCAACACTCTTTACCCCGATCCTCGTAGGTCTTTTCGCTCTGCCTTTATGCCTCGGCCTCGGGTTGATCCTTTTTCTTTTCATGCAGATCGGGCACCACCTTGGATGTCATCAGCTGAAAATCGACCCGAACTCCAACAAGGACTGGGTGAGCGTGGTCGATGGTCCTATTCTCGCCTTACTTGGCCTTCTGGTAGCTTTCACCTTCTCCGCAGCCGCTGATCGATTCAATGCCAGGCGAAAACTGATTGTCGAGGAAGCGAATGCGGTCGGAACCGCTTACCTGCGATTGGATTTACTCAATCCACCGGATCGCGAACCTCTTCGTCAAAAGTTCCGTGATTATCTCGACTCTCGAATCAAAACGTACGCTTTGATTCCGGATATTCCGGCCGCCTTGCAAGAATTTGACCACTCACAGACCCTGCAACGCGAAATCTGGAACCAAGCCCTTCCGGCATGCCAAAAAACCGGCTCGACCCTCGCCGGGATGCAACTGGTCCCCGCCCTCAACACCATGTTCGACATCACGATCACCCGATTTGCGGCGACTCAGTTTCATACTCCATTTGTTGTTTTCATCCTTCTGATCGGTTTGGCGCTGGTCGCAGCCCTTCTGGCTGGTTACCAAATGTCGGCGGCAAAAAAACGCTGCTGGCTTCATGTGACGCTCTTTGTCGCCACTTTTACTTTAGCAATTTATGTCATCATGGATCTTGAATCACCTCGCCTCGGCATTATCCGAATGGATTCCACAGATGCCCTTCTTAAGGACCTTCGTGAGTCCATGAATCACTGATTTTTTCTATCTCGACCTGATTTCTCAAAAACCGAAAGGGCGCGGCCCCTTGCGGAACCGCGCCCCTTTGGACTCCCCGCGGGGGACGTACCCCGGGGGAAAACTTTCCCAATGGCTTAGTAGTCCATTCCTCCGCCGCCGTGTCCGCCGGCTGGAGCAGGCGCCTTCTCCTTCTCGGGCAACTCGGTCACCACGGCTTCCGTGGTGAGGAGTAGTCCGGCGATGGAGCTGGCATTCTGCAGCGCAGAACGGGTGACCTTGGTCGGATCGACCACGCCGGCCTTCAACAGGTCGACGTACTCACCGGTGGCCACGTTGTAGCCCTCGGCACCTTTGCGGCTCTTGACCTCCTGGACGACGATCGAACCCTCGACCCCGGCGTTATCCGCCAAGGTGCGCAAGGGCTGTTCGACCGCGCGACGGATGATCTCCGCGCCGATCTGCTGGTCTCCCTTGAGCTTGAGGCTCTCGATGGCCTTCTGACCACGGATGAGGGCCACGCCCCCTCCGGGGACGATGCCTTCCTCGACGGCCGCACGGGTCGCGTGCAATGCGTCTTCCACCCGGGCCTTCTTCTCCTTCATCTCGGTCTCGGTTGCGGCGCCGACATTGATGACGGCGACTCCGCCCGCGAGCTTGGCGAGACGTTCCTGGAGTTTCTCCCGGTCGTAATCCGAAGTGGTTTCCTCGATCTGTTTCTTGATCTGGGAAACACGGCCTTGGATGTCGGAGCTCTTCCCCACGCCTTCGATCAGGGTGGTGTTCTCCTTGTCCACAACCGCACGCTTCACCCGGCCGAGATCCTCCAGCGTGACGTTCTCGAGTTTGATTCCGAGATCTTCGCTGAGCATCTTTCCGCCGGTGAGGATGGCGATGTCCTCCAGCATGGCCTTACGGCGGTCCCCGAAACCGGGGGCCTTTACCGCGCAGACCTGCAGGGTGCCACGGAGCTTGTTCACCACGAGGGTGGCCAACGCTTCGCCTTCCACTTCCTCAGCGATGACCAAGAGGGGCTTGCCCGACTTGGCGACCTTTTCGAGGAGCGGCAGCATGTCCTTCAAGCTCGAGATCTTTTTCTCGTGAATGAGGATGTAGGCGTTTTCCAGGATCGCTTCCTGATCTTCCTGATTGGTGACGAAGTACGGGGAGAGGTAGCCCTTATCGAACTGCATCCCCTCGACGACTTCGAGCGAGGTTTCGATCGACTTGGCTTCCTCCACAGTCACCGTGCCGTCCTTGCCCACCTTGTCCAAGGCATCGGCAATGATTTCACCGATGGTCTTGTCCCAGTTGGCGGAGACGGTGGCCACCTGGCGGATGTCTTCCTTGTCCTTCACCTTTTTGCTGATGGAGGCGAGCTCCTCCACGATGGCCTCGACCGCACGGTCGATGCCCCGCTTCAGCTCGGTCGGATTCGCCCCGGCGGTCACATTCTTGAGACCTTCCCGGTAGATCGATTCCGCCAGAACCGTGGCGGTGGTGGTGCCGTCGCCGGCGATGTCGCTGGTTTTGCTGGCGACCTCGCGGACGAGTTGGGCCCCGATATTTTCATAAGGATCCTCGAGCTCGATCTCCTTCGCGACCGTGACACCGTCCTTGGTGATGGTCGGGGAGCCGAACTTTTTATCGAGAACCACGTTGCGGCCTGCTGGTCCAAGCGTTGCCTTCACGGCTTTGGAGAGCTTCTCCACGCCGCGCAGGAGCGCGTGACGAGCGGCCTCGTCAAACAAGAGTTGTTTGGCTGCCATAATTCAATTCCTCCTTCAGCTCACCACGCCGAGGATGTCGTCCTCGCGCATGATCAGCATTTTTTCCCCATCCAGGGTGATTTCGGTTCCGCCGTAT